>Ga0116216_10000160_pt1 | contig 61503 bp, 54 predicted proteins | sample Sb_taG_11_FD_89696 | JGI IMG/M metagenome (GOLD analysis project Ga0116216, IMG submission 89696) | Peat soil microbial communities from Weissenstadt, Germany - Sb_50d_3_AS metaG | ecosystem: Environmental > Terrestrial > Soil > Wetlands > Peat | place: Germany: Weissenstadt | collected 2010-09-21 | reverse complement strand
TAGAAGGACCTCAAAGCGGCCCGCGACCTGCTCGTTGACCGAGTAGTTGACGACCAGGCCGCCGCTCAGTGTCTTTGACAGCGACTTGGACAGTACCGCGGCGCCGGCAACCGGATTCGGGAGAGGCGGCTTGACGGTGGTGGTGGGTGTCGAGACGGCGGGGGTGGTAGTGCTTGTGGTAGGGGGGGTGGTGGTGGTTGTGGTAGAGGTGGTGGTTGTGGTAGTGGTAGTGGGCGGGGGCGGGGGCGGGCAGATGGCCGGGGCGGGAGAGCACACCGTGATCGGATAGGTGACGCTCGCTTCGTTGCCGCCCGTGTCGGTTACCGTGAGCCTCACGTTGTAGTCGCCGGGGTTCTGGTAGGAGTGGAACGTGCTCGCGGCGCAGGGAGCTTTCCACGGAGCTTCGCAGGGGGAGGTTTCAGGAGAGTTCAACGACGGAGCGCCGGGGGCTACACCGGTGACTTCGGTTTCGTCGCCAAAGTTCCATTTATAGGTGGCGTACTTGGCTTCCTCGGCGCCGGTTTTCTTGGAGTAGCCGATATCGTCGTTGAGAGTTATGTTGGACTCCATGCCGTCGAATCCCACCAGTTCACCCGTGTTGACGGTGTTGGGGGCGGTGAACTGCGGAACCAGGCTGATGCCGGTCAGGCAGGCGGCTCCGGGATAGGGCAACCGACCGGCGGCCAGGTTGAATGCATCGTTTACGTACGCGTTGGCGCCGGCGAACGATTGGTTATAGAGCGTGCCGGCAAACGTGAGTTCGTTTGCTTGCAACACCCCTCCCAAGTACGGCTGGAAAGCATTGCGGCACTCATCGGTGACCTCGTTGCCCGCTTCGTCCTTCCAAGCGTTCAGCAGGGGGTTGGTGACGATGTTCTGCTGCTGTACACCGATCTGACTGACGATCAGGTCGGCCAGTCCTGTGTCGGGGCTGCCGTCGGGTCCGACACCGGACTGGTTGGGCTCTTGCTGGTGTGGACCTTCGCGGGCTTCCAATTCTTTCTGTTTAAGTTTTTCTTCGCTGCTCATTTCGGTGATCTTTTTTTCTTCTTCTGCGTTGTGTTTCTTGGCGTGCTCCTTTTCCTCGACCCCCGTCTGCGAATTGAAATACCAGCCGCCGTCCTGACAGTCGTAGGCAGAAGTCTCATCCGCCCCCGTCAGATGGTAGTCGCCTCGCCCCCCGGCGGACCACGGGATCATTCCGTAAAGAATCGTGTTCGCATCGGGCGTCGTCACGTTTTCGAGGGTGACATTAGAGAAGTCGGAGTGATAGCTGCAGAAACTGTTTTCGTAGCTTTCGGTGCCTGTTTCAGTGATCGGGCCGACGTGGTCGGAGCAGTGATTGGCTTTGCCGAGTTCGCCTTCTTTTTGTAGGCATACGGTCACAGCGGGAGGGGTGAGCAGGTAAAAGATCGAGCCCACGCCCTTCTGGAGACCGTGCGCCGCGATGAACGCCTTCAGCTCTGTCCGTATCTGGGCGTCGGTGAGACAGACTTCCGTGTGTTCTTTTGAACCTTTCACCGCTTCGGGCCCGATTCGGTCTGGGACTTCCAGCGGATGCGGATCTTTGCAGTTGCCGACCCCCACCGGGTAAGGATCGGTGTCCGTGTAGGCGCCGTGGAAAGTGGACAGGTAGGTGGCAGGCAGATCGGATCTATCTGTGTACTGACTGTCCACTGCAAACACGGTGCCCGTGGAGCCGCTGTCGGCGCCGAGGCCGTGAAAGAAGGTGTCGACCAGGTGCTGCCAATCTCCGTGATAGTGGTCGGTCGGGTCCCAGTAGATCGCATACGTTTCGTTCTTGTGCAGCACCAGGTTGCCTTCCGGATTGTTGAAGCTTTCGACGGTCGGCATGCCTTCAAAAACAAATTCCGCTTCGCGCGACTGTAGGCCGACCTTCGTCGATCCGACTGTGGTGACAAACGCACCCGCAGGCGCTGCAGCCATCAGGAGCAAGGCTGACAGGGCAGCCGCGGCGCAGAGAGCAAGCGTCAGCCGGCGCGCTGCGATCGATCGCAGGTCGGTCAAACCGAGGGAGGCACGTCGAAAGGAGGTCACGAGCCCATCATCGGCAGACAACCCTCGATGCCTTAGCCCCGGTGGACGAGCCCACGGTCGCGGTCGGCGACCGCTTGGTTCGGCACCGTCAACGAGCTTGCGATCGCGGTCGGCGACCGCTTGTATCGGCGGGCGCCATACTGGTATTGTGACCGGTGGTCACAATGTCGGCCGTCACGGTCGGCTATCGATCGAGGGGGAGGAGAGAGCAATGGGATTCATCGCGCCGGCCGCGCCTCCGGTGGACGTCGAGGAGTGGAAGCGCTTGCCGCACCTGGCGCGGATCAAGCCGCTGGCGCAGGACTGGGCGGTCAACGGCGTGGGCACACCGGGCGCGGTGTACCTCCTGTACATCGTCAAGCTGGCGGTGTTCGTCTTCGCCGGCCTGATGATCGTCTCGGCGACGACGCCGGGAATCGGGGGACTGGGCTCCGTCGGTGACTGGTGGACTGAGCCGATCGTCTTCCAGAAGATCGCTGTTTGGGTGTTGCTGTGGGAGATCGTCGGCCTCGGCTGCGGTTCGATGCCGCTGACCTTCCGTTTCATTCCCCCAATCGGCGGCATCCTCTACTGGCTGCGCCCGGGCACTGTCCGCTTGCCGCCGTGGCCCGGCAAGGTGCCACTCACGCGCGGCTCGCAGAGGACCGTCCTCGACGTCTTCCTCTACGCGGCCGTGCTCGGCGCCGCCGTCTACCTACTGGTCTGGGGCGATGAGGCCGTGGCGGGAACCGCCGGCGGTCGGCTCGATCCGCGTGCGATCGCCGTGTTGCTCGGCTTCCTCGCACTGCTGGGCCTGCGTGACAAGGTCGCCTTCCTGGCGGCGCGCCCCGAGATCTACGGCTTCCTGCTGATCGTGTTCCTGTTCCCGCTCGGAAACATGATCGTCGCCGCGCAGATCGTCTTCTTCTGTATCTGGTGGGGCGCTGCCTCGTCGAAGCTCAACCGGCACTTCCCGTTTGTCGTGGCCGTGATGATCAGCAACACGCCGTGGAACCGATCGCGGGTCGCCAAGGCCATGCTGTGGCGCGATCATCCCGCGGACATACGCCCGTCGCGAGTCGCGAGCCTGGCGGCACACTTGGGCACGGCGATGGAGTTCTCGCTGCCGCTCGTGCTGTTGCTATCGCGGGGTGGGACGCTGGGCACGATCGCGCTAATCGGGATGATCGTGTTCCACGCCCACATCACCTCGACCTTCCCGCTGGCAGTGCCGCTCGAGTGGAACCTGTTCATGATCTTTGGGCTGCTGTTCCTTTTCGGGCATTACGGCGACGTGCCGTTCTCGACCCTGAGCGATCCGCTGTTGATCGTGTTGTTGGTGCTCGTGGGGGTTCTCATCCCGGTGCTCGGCAACTTCCGCCCGGACAAGGTCTCGTTCCTCCCGGCGATGCGCTATTACGCCGGCAACTGGGCGACGAGCCTGTGGTTGTTTGCAAAGGACAGCGGCGCAGAGGAGAAGCTCGACCACGAGATCCAAAAGCCGGCGCCGATCATCGTCGAGCAGCTGACCAGGATCTACGATCGCGACACGGCTGAGCTGCTGCTGACCAAGGGCCTGGCATTCCGATCGATGCACCTGCACGGCCGGGCGCTGAACGCGCTCTTGCCCCATGCGGTCGACGACGTGGAGGCCTACCACGTGCGTGAGGGCGAGCTGATCTCCGGAGTCGTAAACGGCTGGAATTTCGGCGATGGCCATTTCCACGGCGTGCAACTGCTCGAAGCCATCCAGGAACGATGTGGCTATGCCGAGGGCGAGCTGCGCATCATCACCCTGGAGTCCCAGCCGGCGCATTCGCAGCGTCAGCAGTACCAGATCTACGACGCCGCGACCGGGCTGATCGAGGAGGGCTGGGTCGAGATCGCCGACATGCTCGAGCGGCTGCCCTGGCTGGAAGAGTCCTGGGAGTTTCCGCTGCACGTGACTCGTGCACGCGGCCAGGTCGCGGTGGACGGACCGTCTTGAGCGAGGCGGTGGTCGTCGGCACGGGCCCCAACGGGCTCGCCTGCGCGGTGGCGCTGGCACGTGCGGGCGTGGAGGTGACGGCGCTCGAGGCAGAGGAGTCGATCGGGGGTGGGACGCGGAGCAGTGAGCTGACGATCCCGGGCCTGCTCCACGACCACTGCTCGGCCGTGCATCCGATGGCGGTGGCCTCGCCGTTTCTGAACTCGCTCGGGCTCGCCGGGCATAGCCTCGAGTGGCGCTGGCCCGAGGTGGACCTCGCGCATCCGCTCGACGATGGCAGCGCCGGCGTGCTGCGACGGTCGCTGGACGACACGGCGCGTGGACTCGACGGCGACGGTGACGCGTGGCGGCGACTGTTCGCGGCGCCAGCTGCCGATTTCGACAGGCTGAGCGAGGATCTGCTGTGCCCGGTCCTGCACGTGCCGCGTCACCCGCTCGCGCTCGCCCGGTTCGGCCTGCCCGCCGCGCTGCCGGCCACGGCACTGGTCCGGCTCTGGCGGGGCCAGCGGGCGCGCGCCCTGTTTGGGGGCGTCGCCGCGCACGCGTTCAGCCCGCTCAACCGCCCGCTGAGCTCGGCGGTCGGGATGGCCCTTACGACGGCCTGTCACCGCTTCGGCTGGCCGGTCGCCCGCGGCGGCTCGCGCGCGATCACCGACGCGCTCGCGGCGGTGCTGCTCGAGCACGGCGGGCGGATCGAGACGGGAGTACGCGTGCGTTCGCTGTCTGAGCTGGGAAGCGCGGACGTCGTCGTCTTCGATCTGGCGCCGGGCGCGGTGGCGAAGATCGCCGGCGAGCGACTGCCCGACCGGGTGGCGCGTGCCTACCGGCGGTATAAGCATGGGCCCGGAGCCTTCAAGGTAGACCTCGCGGTGGAAGGAGGCGTCCCGTGGGCGAATCAGGCGTGTCGCCAAGCCGGGACCGTGCATGCGATCGGCTCATTCGAGGAGCTGGTCGCAGCCGAGCGCGAGGTTAACCGCGGTCGAATGCCCGCGCGTCCGTTCGTGCTCGTCGGCCAGCAGTACTTAGCCGACCCCGGGCGCTCCGCCGGTGACGTGCACCCGGTCTGGGCCTACGCGCACGTGCCGAGCGGATACGAAGGCGACGCCGAGGCGGCCCTGATCGATCAGGTCGAACGTTTCGCCCCAGGGCTGCGGGAACGGATCGTCGCGAAGTCCGTGCGCTCGCCAGCGGAGCTCGCCGCCGGCAACGCCAACTATGTGGGGGGCGACATCATCACGGGGGCCAATACGCCCGTCCAGGTCCTGATCCGCCCGCGCTTGGCCCTGGATCCCTACGCGACCGGGATCCGGGGGACCTTCATCTGCTCCGCGGCCACCCCCCCGGGCGCGGGCGCGCACGGGATGAACGGGTACAACGCCGCGCGCTCGGCGCTCAAACACCTGCGAATCGAGGCCTGAGCGGTGCCGAGGGCAACCTGGGCGCGCCTGTCCGAGGACCGCCGGCAAGCCGTGCTGAACGCGGCCGAGGCAGAGTTCGCCAAGCGCGGTTTCTCAGCCGGGAGCCTGAACACGATCGTACGTGAGGCCGGGATCTCCAAGGGAAGTTTGTTCCAGTACTTCCAAGACAAGGCCGATTTGTATACCCACCTCGTCGAGCTCGCCAGCGTGCGGATTCGCTTACGGATGGAAGAGCAGATATCGGAACTGCACTGGGATGCTGATTTCTTCGGCGCGCTGGAGAAGTTGATGGTGTTCTGGACCGACTATTTCGGCAAGCACCCGGTCGACCGCGCGATGACCGCCGCGGTCAATCTCGAGCCCGGGGAGTCAGCTCGTACTGCCGTGCGGGTGGCGGTCAACCGCCACTACCTCGAGGTTCTTCCTCCATTGCTCGCCGACGCGCAGGCGAACGGCTCGCTGCGCCCTGACGCCGATATCGAGGCGTTGCTGGCGTTGCTGATGCTGATCCTGCCACACCTCGCGATCGCGCCCTACCACGCCGGCCTGGACCCGGTCCTGGGCCTCTTCAGGGCCTCACCGAAAGACCGCCATGCAATCGTCGAGCGCCTGGTCGAGGTCCTCCGTGGCGCGTTCGGCGCTCGCTGAGCTCGCGAGCGGGGGATCGAGGGCGCGAACCTGGGATCACCACTCAGCATGGGGGGAGCAGGCTCCCCCCATGAACCCCTCACGAACAAAACCCACCAACAAGACACCCGACCAGGACGACAATGGGCGATCCAGGACTCGAACCTGGGACCTCCTCCTTATCAGAGAGGCGCTCTAACCAACTGAGCTAATCGCCCGCAGGCGCCGATTCTAGCGGCCGGTACCGCTTGAGCTCACGCCGGTCCACGGCGGCTATGCCGCGGCATTTGGACGCAGCCTCCGCGCCAGCTCGAGCGCCTCGTGTGCCGTTGCAAACGACAGCTCCGCGCGATATCGGCCGTCGCGCGTGGCCTTCACGCGCACCTCTGCGCCCAGTGCCCCACCGAGCGTCTCCGCGATCTCTCGGGCCTCCTCCTCCTGATCGGGGTGCGCACCGTCGTCCCGCGCCGCTTTTCCGCGCCGCACCACGCCGGCGCCCGCGTTGCTTTCGCGCGCGCGGGCTTCCGCGATTCTCACCGACCATCCCTCCTGGGCGGCGGTTCGCGCGAGACTCCTACGCGCACTGTGGTCCTCCGCCAGCAACAGCGCCCGGCCATGACCCTCGCTCAGGGTGCCGTCCTGCAGCAACTCGATCACCTCGTCGGGGAGGTCCAGCAGGCGCATCAGGTTGCTGACCGCCACGCGCCCGCGTCCCACGCGGCGCCCGACCTCCTCGCGCGTCAGCCCCAACTCTTCCACCAGCGCCGCGCACGCGCGAGCCTCCTCGATTGGGCTGAGGTCCTCGCGCGCCATATTCTCGATCAGCGCGAGCTCCAGCGCTTCGGCATCCTCGCGCGGGCGCACAAGCGCTGGGATCGCCTCTAAGCCCGCAATCTGCGCCGCCCTCAAGCGGCGCTCGCCGGCCACCAACTCGTATGTCCCGCCGGGCTTTGGCCTCACCAGCACCGGCTGCAGCACACCGCGCTCGCCTAACGACCCTGCAAGCGCCTGCAGCCCATCCTCGTCAAACCGACTCCGCGGCTGCTTCGGGTTGGGCACGATCAGCTCAATCGGTAGCTCGCGCAGTTCGTCCTTCCGCGCCTTGCCTCCCTCGGCAGACACCGACAAGATCGCCTCCAGTCCTCTCCCCATACCGAGTTTGGGCTTAGCCATGGGCCACCCCACAGGATGCGCCTCGCGCCCTCGAGCCTCCATCGGGCCCGAGCGGCCCGCTGGTGTGCATTCGCAAGGAAGAGGTCCGCGGATGGTGCTGCGCGCGGACCCGGACCAATGACGCCGCGAGGACGCGATCAAGGGGCCGCTCAGCCACGGGCCGCCACCTCCTTGGCCAGCTCGAAGTAGGCAGTTGCTCCCGTACTGTGCGGGTCGTGGTGGGTCACGGGCAGCCCGTGGCTCGGGGCCTCGCTCACCCTCACGTTGCGCGGGATGACGGTGTCGAACACCAGATCAGGGAAGTGCTCGCGCACCTCGCGCTCCACATCGCGCCCCAGCCGCGTGCGGCTGTCGTGCATCGTCAGCAGCATCCCCGCCACCGTCAGTCGCGGGTTCAGCTCGCGCTGCACGAGCGCCAGCGTATCCAGCAACCCCGCCAATCCCTCCAGCGCGAAGTACTCGGTCTGCACCGGCACGATCACTCTGTCAGCCGCCACCAGCGCGCTCACCGTCAGCGGCCCGAGCGACGGCGGGCAATCCAGCAGGATGTACTCGAAACGATCCCTCACCGGCGCCAAGCACTCGCGCAGGCGCTGCTCAAAGCCCTCCATTCGAGGCAGCTCGACGTTGGCGCCGGCCAACCCGGCGCCGGCCGGCAGCACCTGCAGGCCCGGCACCGTCGTCTCCGCCAACGCTTCCGTCGCCGTCGCCTCGCCCGTCAGGACCTCGTACAGGCCCGGCGCCTGCGTGCGCGCAATGCCCAGTCCGACCGTCGCGTTCGCCTGCGGGTCCGCGTCGACGAGCAGCGTGTCATACCCCGCCTCGGCGATGCATGCGCCTACGTTCACCGCCGTGGTCGTCTTGCCCACGCCGCCCTTCTGGTTGGCGATCGCGTACACCGTGCCCACGCGTGAGACTCTAGCCCCCGAGGGGGCGCTTGCGGGCGACGCCCGCCCGGCGGGGAAAGCGCGAAGGGGTCTCGGCGACCTTTTCGAAAACGTGGAGATGGTGGTCGCGCGCGCCCTTGTATGGCTCGCTGCGGCGTATCTCGAGCAGGCGCATGCCTAACTGCTCGGCCGCGCAGGCCGCCTCCGCCTCCTGAGCCGAGTCGCGGCGACCGCGCCAGTCCACGAGAACGCCTCCGTGTTCGAGCAGCGGCGCCGCATACTCCAGCACCACAGGTGCAGGCGCAAGCGCTCGTGCGATCACTACGTCGTGTGCGCCTAGACCCTCAGACCACTCCTCTACCCTACGCTCGGCCACGCGGACGTTGTCGACTCCTGCCGCCGCGATCGCCCGGCGCAGAAACTGGCACTTCTTCGATTGGCTCTCCACCAGCCGCATTTCGCTCGCTGGCAACGCAACCGCCAGCGGTAGCCCTGGGAAGCCAGCGCCTGTCCCGATGTCGGCGATTCGCCTGGCCGATCGGAGGCGGTCGACTTCGAGCGCCACGAGTGAGTCGGCGAGATGGACGTCCACGGCCTCCCCGGGGTCGCGCACGGTCGTCGGTGCCCGCCCATCCTCAGCAAGAGTCTCGAGGATCGCTGTCATCTGGATGTGCGCGCGGGGTGGCAGCCCATGCTGGTGCGTCAGTGTCTGGACCCGACGTTCTGTGGGTCGCTCACGGCGCGCGAAGAAGTCGGGGTACTTGGCCCTCATGTCGCGGATGCGAGCACCGACATGAGTGTCGATCCGATCGGTCAACACACCCTCGACGACCGGCAATACGTCCTCGACCAGCACCTGGCCGCGGGCCATCCACTGGTAGTAGGAACGCCCGCCGTGGTGATAGGGGCCATACAGGCGGGCACGCGGGAACAGCTCTCCTAGCCAGCGAAAGATCGCCTCGTGCCTGACATGCATCTTGAGAGTGATCTGTGGCTGCTTCCCATCCCCGCCGAAGTGCCCCTCGCCGATGAGTAAGCCCGTAACGAGCCCTCTCTCGATATCCGTGATCTCGCTGCCTTGCGACTCGTCCATGCAGCCCATTGTTCCACCGGGGAGAAAAACGTGAAACGCCGTGCCCCGGACGCTGCGTTTACGGGCTCTATCAATCACCCAGCGGCGAAACAACAAGGCGCCGCTCCGGCTCGTCGCCCTCACTGTGCGTCTCCACGTCCCCACGCTCGCGCAGGTGCTCGTGGACGAGGCGCCGCTCGAATGGCGGCAGTGGATCGAGCTCAACCGGCTTGCCGGAGTTCAACGCCTCCTCCGCGGCCTCGTCGGCTTGCGCGCGTAGCGCCTCGGCGCGCCGCTCGCGGTAGCCATTGGCGTCGATCACCACCCGCACCGACGAGGGACCCTCAGGGAACACGATCCGCTGCGCCAGGTGCTGCACAGCGTCGATCGTCTGCCCGTGGCGGCCGATGAATAGACCGACGTCCTCCCCGCGCAGAGTGCCCTTCAGCACGCCATCGCCCTCCTCTACCTCGACCTCCATCTCGAGCTCGAGACCGTCGGCGATCTCCTCGAGCAAATCTTCCAACGCCTCCGCGGGCCCGAGTTCCTCCTCGGTCGAATCTGCGTCGCCGGCATAGTCGAGGTCGTCGTCGGCGTCCTCCGCGCTCATCGTCGCCTGCCCGAGCGCTTCTTCTTCTTACGAGGCGGTCGTGGAGGGGGAGGGCCCGAAGAGACGGGCGGGCCCGCACCGGTGACCTCGGCCGGAGTAGCGCTGGCGGCGCCACCGGTTGCGGCGGCGATCGCCTCTCGCAAGGGCCGTTTGGGCTTCCCATTGGCCGCGCTCGTCGAGCGGTCGACCCTTGGCGGCGGCGGCAGGCGGCGGCGGATGAGGAACTGCTGGCCGACCGTCCACAGGTTCGTGGTGATCCAGTAGACCAGCAAGCCCGCCGGGTAGCGGTAGAGGATCACGACGAACACGACCGGCAGGAGCAACATCAGGCGCCGCTGGTTCGGGTCGGCGGTCGCGGTCGCGATCAGGGTCGAGCCCAGCTGCGAGCCGACGTAGAGCACGATCAGCACCACGAGCACCACCCCGGTCGCCTTGGAGGTGATGTCCGGGATGAACAGGAACTTGGCCGAGTGCGGCGCCACCTGGTTGCACGTCGCTTTTTCGATCGCCTTGGACGTGGTGATGTGGTGCGCGGTCAGCGCGGCGCCGCAGATGTGCTTCTTCAGGTCCGTCCGCAGCATGTAGAACAGCGAGATGAACACCGGCAGCTGCAGGAGCAGGGGCAGGCAGGAGGCCAAAGGATTGATTTTGTGCTCCTGATAAAACTTCATCAGCTCCTGCTGCTGGCGCTGTTTGTCTTCCTTGTACTTCTCTTTCAGCGCGGTCATCTGCGGTGCCAGCCGTTGCATCTCCTGCATCGACTTCAGCTGCCTGAAGGTCAAAGGCACCAGGATCGCCCGGATCAGTACGGTCAGACCGACGATCGCGAGCCCCCAGCTACCCCCCACGAGGTGCGCGTGGATGAAGACCATGATTTCTTCGAATACGCTGATCAGCGGCGAGAACGCGTCCTGGATGACGTTGGCGAGAATTGGCATGCGCTCTGGCTGCGTTAGGGATTCGAGGTGGTCTGGGGCAAGTCGATGAGGTCTGGGCTGTGCTCGCTCGTCGTCCGGCTGGGGTTGTCCCGCGACCGTTCAGACGCCGGCGTGGGGACCGACCCCGAACACTTGCTGGTCCTCAACCGGATCGTACCCTCCGTGGCTCCACGGGTTGCACCTGAGCAGGCGCCACCCCGCGAGCACCAGACCCCTAAGTATGCCGTACTCGCGGATCGCGTCCACCGCATAGCGCGAGCACGTCGGCTCGTACTTGCAGCGGCGCGGGATCGCCGGTGACACCACGCGGCGATATATGACGATCGGGGCGACCGCTATCGCGCGGGCGACGCGCGACGCTCCCCTTGCCGGCGCCCGGGCTTCCCCTCGCGGCGAAGCGTTGGAACTCACGATGATCCACCACCCTCCACGACCGCCGCCTCCGCCTCCGCCTCCACGCGCAGACCCGCTCTCGCGATGAGTTCCTCGAGGGAAGCGTCCACGCCCGTCAAGCCCTCGCGCTCGGCAAGCTCGCCGAGGAGCGGGCGAGCGACAACGACCACGTCATGCCCCGGGCGCAGCTCGGCTTCCAGATGCGCGAACGCTTCCCGCAGCAGGCGCTTGACGCGGTTGCGCTCGACGGCGCCGCCAACCTTGCGCGACACCGACAACCCCAGCCGCGGCCTCTCGGTGGACATGTTGGGGAACGTGTAGAGCACCAGGTGGCGGTTGGCCGTCGAGCGCCCCTGGCGATACACGCGCTCAAACTCCGCGCTGCGCGAAAGGCGTCGACCGCGGCTGGGGGATCGCGGCTTCATCGCGCGTCGGTCACCGTCAAGTTGAGAGGCGCTTGCGTCCCTTGTCACGCCGGCGCTTTAGCGTCAGCCGCCCGGCGCGTGAGCGCATGCGGGCACGGAACCCATGGGCACGGGCTCGCTTACGCTTCTTTGGCTGATAGGTGCGCTTCATGGTCTTTGTTGTGCTCCGGTCACTTGCCTGTTTCTCTAACGACACCCATGATGTCCGTCTGGGTCGCCTACATCGACAAGGCGGATTGCCGCCACGCCTCGCATGCAGACTGCGCCCCGAAGTATAGGACCGACGAGGCGCCGCTGAATTTTCCCGCCAATTGCGGTCAGCCCAGATAGGCCTTGGACGAGCGTCGGATATAGTCGCCGAACCGGGTCCTTTGTGGATCCTCCTTGAATAGATGCCATCACTTTCTCCGGGGGAGAGGCGGGTTGACGCGGCTGTGAGCGGCGAGTTGGAGCACATATGGTCGCGCGTGCAAGCCGAGCTTGCCTTGACCGTCGACGAGCCCACCTATCGCATCTGGCTCGAACCGCTGCGTGCCCGTGAGTTCTCCGGCGAGCGGCTGCTCGTGGAAGCCCCACCACAGGCCTGTGGCTGGATCCGCGACCGCTTCGGCCGTGTTCTACAGGCCAGCGCAGCTATCGCAGTGGGACCTGACGTGGTCGTCGAGATCGTCAGTTGTTCGAGCCATGCCACCGAGATCCACAGCGGCAATGCCTCCACCGCAGCAGACGAGGGCACATCGGTTCGATCGCGCCGCCGCGCGCACCGTTCCCGCGCTCCGAGCCGTGAGCGCACCGCCGAGCTCGACCTGCGCCCTCCAGACGCAGACGGACCACTGGGCAACCCCAAGCTCACGTTCGACCAATTCGTGATTGGCGACTGCAACCACCTGGCCCACGCCGCCGCGCTGGCGGTCGCGGAGATGCCCGCTCAGACCTACAACCCGCTGTTCATCTGCGGCCCGCCCGGTGTCGGCAAGACCCATCTGTTGAGCTCGATCGCCGGCCTGCTTCTTTCCCACAGCCCCAGCCTGACCGTACGCTGTACCACCGGTGAGGCCTTCACGAACGAGTTCTTGCTCGCGCTCGGCGATGGGCAGACCGATGGATTCAAGGCCCGCTTTCGCCATATCGATGTGCTCCTGCTCGACGATGTCCAGTTCCTCGAGCGCAAGACGAAGACCGAGGAGGAGCTATTCCATACGTTCAACGCCCTCCACGACGGGGGTAGGCAGATCGTCCTCACCTCCGATCGGCCTCCCCACGATCTGCAGGCCCTCGAGGACCGGCTGCGTGAGCGTTTCGAGGCTGGGCTCGTAGCCGACATCAAACCCCCCACCCTTGCCACTCGCCTGGCGATCTTGCGCAAGCGGGCCCACCAAGACCACATCGACCTCGCAGACGACGACGCGTTGGGCGTGATCGCCAAACGCATCGAGAACAACGTCCGTGCCCTCGAGGGTGCGTTGATCCGTATTGTGGCCTTCAGCTCCCTGACGGGCCGTCCTCTCACCGCCGACCTCGCACACGAGGTCCTCGACAGCCTCTATCCAGGTAGCGCTAAGAATGAGCACCGAAACGCCAGCTCGGTCGCCGAGATCCAAGCGGCGACATGTAGGCATTTCGGCCTCTCGCCCGAGGAGCTCCTCTCCCCGGTTCGCACCCCCCACATTGCTTGGCCTCGACAGATAGCCATGTACCTCACTCGCGAGCTCACGGACGAGTCGCTTCCAGCCATCGGGCGTCACTTTGGTGGACGCAACCACACCACCGTCCTGCATGCCTGGAGACGAACCACGGCACGCATCATCGATGATGCCGCGTCCAGAGCCGCTGTGGAGAAGTTGTGCCAAGACCTCAACCACGAGCAGTCATCGACCACGCCGCATACGCCCGACCGGAGAGCCTGAGAGACTTCTAACCCCTCCATCCACAGCCCTGCCCCACATTTGCCCACTATCTAAGCCAAACACACATATCCACAGCCCCTATTGACTCCTATCTTTCCTTCAAGGTGTATTCATGAAGCTGTCTCTTTCCACGGCTGAGCTACTGGCCCAACTGCAAACCGTCACACGGGTTGCCTCTACACGGAGCGCCGTGCAAGCGCTTTCTGGGGTGATGATTGCTGCCCGAGATGATGCTGCTCCAGAGCTGATGGCCACGGATATGGAGATTGGCTTGCGCGTTCCCCTGCAGGCCACGGCCTCAACTTCCGGCTCGGCTGTTCTACCGGCACGCCTACTGTTGGACGTCGTTCGTTCGCTTCCCTCTGAGGAGCTGACACTGGAGGTACGAAGTCCGGAGCAGGATGTCGAGCTGATCTCCGGACCCGCCACCTTCCACTTACGGACTCTCCGCGCCGAGGACTTCCCCACGCTTCCCAGCCCCACACTCGAGACTCGCGTCACCCTTCCTGCCGATGCGTTTGTGCAGACGATCTCCCGAGTCGCACGCTCAGCCTCTCGTGACGAGACTAGGCCTGTTCTGACCGGCATCCTGATATCCGCGTCAGGGCAGGAGCTGCGGATGGTTGCGACCGACTCTTACCGCCTCAGCGTCAAGGAGACCGCGCTTGAGTTGCCGTTGCAGGGCAGCCTCGAGGCGAACGTTCCGGCCCGCGCGCTCCAAGAGCTGGCGCGCATTGCTCAGCAGTCAGCCAGCGAGTCGGTTGCCGTGAGCGTTGGACAGAACCAAGTCGTCTTCGAGCTTGGCGATGTTATCCTCTCTTCGCGCCTGATTGACGGTCAGTTTCCAAACTACCGTCAGCTGCTTCCGGAGGCCGTCGATCACGAGCTGCGCCTCTCCTCCCCCGAGCTGACCGACGTGGTGCGGCGAATCAGCCTGCTCGCTCAAAAGAATGCGCCCCTGAGGTTGAGCTTCAGCGAGGGCAAGCTGACAGTTTCCGCCCAGACCCCCGATGTCGGCGAGGCCTCGGAGGCGATCCCCGTTCCATTCCTCGGCGAGCCATTCGAGATCGGCTTCAACCCGGAGTTCCTGCGCGACGGCCTCGAGAGCATCGAGACGGATGAGCTCGTGTTGAAGCTGATCAGCCCCCTGCGCCCCGGCCTGATCGAATCGCCGGAATCGGGCGACTTTGTGTATCTGATAATGCCTATCAGGCTGAATGCGTGACACGTGTGGCGTCATGGCCCGAGTTGGACGATCTTCGATCGTTCGACGTCCTGCCGATTGGCGCTCGACGGGATCCCCGATCGCCCAGCTCGCGTGCAGAGCACGTGACGTTCGTTGTGTCACCGGCCCCACTGCGCCCGTCGCCATGACACAACACGCGTGATCCAGAGAGATGCGCGTTCTGAGTGTCCAGATGCGCGACTTCCGCACCTACGCTCGCGCCGAGGCCCATCTCGGGGAGGGCCTGACGGTCGTCCATGGGCCGAACGGTGCGGGCAAGTCGAACTTGCTCGAGGCGCTCTACTTTGGCTGCATCGGCCGCTCTCTCAGGACCCGCAACGAGCGGGAGCTGCTGCGCTTTGGTTCACGGGCGACGCGCGTGGTTGTGCGGCTCGCGGATGACTCGCAGACGCATGAGCTGACCGTCGGCTACGGAATTCTACCCGGGGGCACGCAAGCGGAGAAGCGGATGACCTCCGACGGCGCTCCTGTGGAGCGTCTGCTGGATGTCCAGGACAGACCACTCCTGAGTGTCTTCCTGCCGGACCGGCTCGAGCTCCTGAAAGGCCCTCCGGCACTTCGCCGTGCCCATCTCGACCAAGTCGTCGCCGCTATCTGGCCATCGCGGGCAGATAGCCGCCGGGAGTACTCGCGGGTGCTCGCCCAGCGCAATGCGCTGCTCGGACGCATCCGCTCAGGGCGGACGTCGCACGAGACACTCTCAACCTGGGATCGCGAGCTGGCGGGTCGCGCGCTGATGCTCCGCGCTCATCGCGCGGAGACAGTCGCCCTGCTCGCGGAGCCGTTTGCCATCCGCGCCGCCCAGCTCGGGTGCAATGGCGAGGCGACCCTCGAATACCGCCCGCGCTCTCGGGCGGCCGATGAGGACGAGTTCGTCGCAGAGCTCGAGGAACGTCTCTCGGGCGACCTCGAGCGTGGCTTCTCCGGCCACGGGCCTCACCGCGACGAGCTCGCGATCCTGCGCGACGGACGGGAGCTCCGTGTCTATGGCTCGCAGGGAGAGCAGCGCTTGGCTCTGCTGGCCTTGTTGTTGGCCGAGCGTGCCGTGCTCGCCCGTGAACGTCGCCACACGCCACTGATGCTCCTCGACGACGTGATGAGCGAGCTCGACTCCGATCGACGCGAGCTGCTTGTGCAGGAGCTTTCCGCGGGCGGGCAGAGCGTGATTGCCACCACAGACCTCGTCCACGTGCCGGGCGCCACGGATGCCTCCGTCACGCGCCTGCGCGTCTCCCCCGGTGCGATTCTCAGAGAGGCGCCGCCAAGCGAGGCGCCGCCAAGCGCCGCTGGGCAAGAGCGAGGGAAGGCGAACGTGCCTCTCATTGGCGCGCGCGGTGGGATCCCTCGCGTGGGGGTCTGAGAGCATGAGAAGGGCTGCTCCTCGTCCATTCGCTATGGCCTTGGAGGACCTCAACTCCACCCTCACACCGGCCACGACGCTCGCGCGCGTCCAGAAGATCTGGGAGCGCGTGGCGGGTCCGGCGATTGCGGCCTCCGCACGCCCCACGAGTGAGCGCGACGGCATCCTCACGGTGACCTGCACGGCCGCGGTATGGGCACAGGAGCTCGACCTGATGTCTTCTGAGCTCATCCCCCGCCTCAACACCGCCCTTGGCGCGCAAGACATCCGCGAGCTGCGCTGCCGGACCGGCTGAAGTTTCCCCCAGACTTTCAGGGAGCGGAGCCCAAATTCACGCAAATTGCGTATTTTCATCGAGCCTCGGGAGCGCCCGGTCTGCGGCCATCGCAAACCTTGCAGTTTTCGGCTTATTTGCAGGCATTTAGTGGTGCTGAGGAGGGCCTGAGCGAGGGTTCGTTGTGCTATTGTTCGTTGAATAGATCAACCGCCCCGGCCCGTGGTCTTTAACGCCCCGGAATCCGGGGCGTTCTCACGTCATCGGAGGGCCATTGGCCACAGGCAGCGACAGCTCTGAAGGGGGCGCAACGAAGGGCGGCGTCAACGACCCGTCAATGACGGGTGGTTCTTCCAGCTACGACGCGCAGGACATCACGGTTCTCGAGGGCCTCGAGGCTGTGCGCAAGCGCCCGGGCATGTACATCGGCTCGACCGGCGTGATGGGTCTCCACCACCTCGTCTACGAGGTTGTGGATAACTCTGTGGATGAGGCCCTCGCTGGCTTCTGCACCGAGGTATCGGTCACGATCCATCCCGATAGCTCGGTCACGGTCGTTGACAACGGCCGGGGAATCCCCGTTGCGATCATGGAGAAGGAGGGCAAGCCCGCGATCGAGGTCGTGCTCACCGTGCTCCATTCCGGCGGCAAGTTCGGCGATGGAGGTGGCTACAAGGTCTCCGGTGGGCTGCACGGCGTCGGGGTCTCCGTGGTCAACGCCCTGTCCGAGCAGCTGCTCGTGGAGATCCGCCGCGATGGCTACGTCTTCTCGCAGGAGTACGCGCGTGGTGCCCCCCAGACTGAGCTGCGCCAGGGCGAGCCGCTCCCCGCCGGTGCTCCCACCGGCACCACCGTCACGTTCCTCCCTGACGCCGACATCTTCGAGACGCTCGATCTCGATTTCCACACGCTCGAGGAGCGCCTGCGCGAGACCGCCTTTCTCACGCGTGGGTTGAAGATCTCGATCGCCGACGAGCGTGGCGAGGGCCACTCCGCTGAGTTCCGCTACGAGGGGGGCATCGAGGACTTTGTCGCCTATCTGAACGAGAACAAGGACACGGTCCATCGTAAGGTGATCTTCTTCGCGGGCGAGTCAGAGGAGGGCGCCGCCGAGGTCGCGATGCAGTGGAACTCGTCCTACCAGGAGTCGATCCACTCGTTCGCCAACAACATCAACACTCGCGAGGGCGGCTCGCATATGTCGGGCTTCCGTTCCGCGCTCACGCGCACGCTCAACAAGTACGCGCGGGACCACGGGCTGCTGAAGGAGAAAGAGGACAACCTTTCCGGTGAGGACGTGCGCGAGGGACTGACTGCCGTGATCTCGGTCAAGCTGCGCGACCCTCAGTTCGAGGGCCAGACGAAGACCAAGCTCGGCAACCCCGGTATGGCCGGCTTCGTCGAGTCGATCGTCAACACCGGGCTGGGTGAGTTTCTCGAGGAGAACCCATCAGAGGCGCGTGCGGTGATCATGAAGTCCGTGCAGGCCCAGCGCGCGCGCGAGGCTGCGCGCAAGGCGCGCGATCTGACCAGGCGCAAGTCGGCCCTCGAGAACTCCACCCTGCCGGGCAAGCTCGCTGACTGCTCCGTCAAGGACCCCTCACTCGCCGAGCTGTTCGTCGTCGAGGGCGACTCCGCCGGCGGCTCGGCCAAGCAGGGCCGCGATCGCAACACGCAGGCGGTACTGCCGCTGCGCGGCAAGATCCTCAACGTGGAGAAGAGTCGCATCGACAAGGTCCTGCAAAACACCGAGATTCAGGCGCTGATCACCGCGATCGGCACCGGCGTGCGCGACGAGTTCGACCTCGAGAACGCGCGCTACCACAAAGTGATCCTGATGACGGACGCAGACGTTGACGGCGCTCACATCAGGACGCTTGCGCTGACCCTGCTGTTCCGCGAGATGCAGGAGCTGATCGAAGCCGGCTACGTGTACATCGCCAAGCCCCCGCTCTACAAGCTCAAGCAGGGCTCACGCGAGCGCTACATCGAAAAGGACTCCGAGCTCGAGGAGATTCTGCTCTCAGACAAGTGGGAGAAAATCGACATCTTCGACCGCCACGGCACCCAGTTCAAGCTCACCGAGGCGCGCTGGCAGCGCTTCTCCCGCCTGCTCAAGCAATACGAGGGCTGGTCATCCTCGCTGCGCGCCGTCCATGGCCACGACATGGTCCAATTCTTGGAGGAGTCATCGCTCCTCGGCGAGCAGGTGACAAGTGCCGAGGACGCGATTGAGCTGCTGCGCCGCGCAGGACTCGAGGGCGATACTCATACCACCGAGTTCCTCGCGGACGACCCGATCGAGATACGCGTGAAGGCCGTCGAGGCAAGTACCGGCTTCGCGCGCACGCATCGCATCAAGCGCAGCCTGTTCGACTCCCAGGAGTACCGCCAGCTCGCGCGCGTCCACGCGCAGCTGATCGAGCTCGCCGGCCACCCCGCCTTCGACGTAAGCCTCGGTGACGCAAGTGAGGTTGCGCCCTCCTTCGAGGCGCTGCGTCTGGCCGTGATGACCGTCGCGCAGAAGGGCATCAAACTCCAACGCTTCAAGGGTCTCGGTGAGATGAACGCCGACCAGCTCGGGGAAACCACGATGTCGCCGGCAACTCGCACGCTGGCACAGGTGACGCTCGAGGACGCCGCGGCCGCCGACCGCATCTTCTCGATGCTGATGGGCGACCAGGTCGAGCCGCGTCGCGCGTTTATCGAGGACAACGCCAGGGCGGTGGCCAATCTTGACGTGTGATCGGCCTATACCGGCGCTGCCTTGGCCCTCGGGGTCAAGCAGATCAAGGAATCGGATGCCCACCAACCTCGCGTCGCGTGCTTCGCACTCGAGCTGGCCGATCGGAGATCCCGTCGATCTCCAATCGGTAGGACGCAGACCGATCGCAGATCCGCCGGCGCAGGCGATGAGGAGGCAAGGTGGCTAGCCCTGACGTCATAGGTGGCGGCAACGTCGAGCCGCGCGCGCTCGAGGAGGAGATGCGCACCGCCTACCTCGACTACGCGATGTCGGTGATCGTCGGACGTGCCCTGCCCGACGTGCGCGATGGCCTGAAGCCCGTGCATCGCCGCGTGCTCTACGCGATGAATGAGCTCGGCCTCGGGCCCACCCGCTCCTATGCCAAGTGCGCCAAGATCGTCGGCGAGGTGATGGGCAACTATCACCCGCACGGCGATTCGGCGATCTACGACGCGCTCGTGCGCATGGCGCAGGACTTCTCGATGCGCAACGAGCTCGTCGACGGCCAGGGCAACTTCGGCTCGGTCGATGACGACCCGGCTGCCGCCATGCGCTACACCGAGGCCCGCCTGGCGCGGATCGCCACCGAGATGCTGCGCGACCTCGACATGGACACCGTCGACTTCACGCCCAACTACGACGGTTCGCGCCGGGAACCGCTGGTACTGCCCGCGCGTTTCCCCAACCTGCTCGTCAACGGCTCCTCGGGCATCGCGGTCGGCATGGCTACGAACATCCCTCCCCACAACCTGCGCGAGGTGATCGGCGCCACGATCGCCTACATCGAGGACCCCGACATCGACGTCGACGGGTTGATGGCGCACATCAAAGGGCCCGATTTTCCGACCGGCGGGATCATCCTCGGCCGGGCCGGCATCAGGGATGCCTATGAGACCGGCCGCGGCCGAGTGCGCATTCAGGCGCGCGCCCACATCGAGCCGCTGAAGCAGGGCAAGGAGGCGATCGTAGTCACCGAGCTGCCGTTCATGGTCAAGAAGGGTGGCCCGGCTGGCCTGGAAGTGAAGATCGCTGAGCTGGCGAACGAAAAGAAGATCTCCGAGATCTCAGACCTGCGCGACGAGTCCGACAAGCGCGGTATGCGCCTCGTGATCGAGCTCAAGCGTGACGCGATCCCGAAGGTGGTGCTGAACAAGCTCTACAAGCACACGCCGATGCAGAGCACGTTCGGCGTGAACATGGTCGCGCTCGTCGACAACGTCCCACGCACGCTGAACCTCCTGTCGGTCATCCACAACTATGTGACCCATCAACGCGAAGTGATCGTGCGGCGCACGAAGCACGAGCTGTCCGAGAAGGAGGCGCGCGCGCACATCCTCCTGGGCCTGTTGATCGCGTTGGACAATCTCGACGCGATCATCGAGCTGATCCGTGGCTCACGCGACCGCGACTCAGCGCGCGAGCAGTTGGTCGCCAAGTTCGAGCTGAGCCACATCCAGGCCACCGCGATCCTCGACCTGCGCCTCTCCCAGCTGACGGCGCTCGAGGCCGACTCGATCAAGCAGGAGCACGACGACGTCACCGAGCGCATCGCCGAGCTGCGCGCGATCCTTGGCGACGAGTCCCGCGTACTGGCGGTGATCAAGGAGGAGCTCTCAGAGATCTCGGAGCGCTTTGGCGACGAGCGCCGCTCGGAGATCACCCACTCCGAGGACGAGATCGACATCGAGGACCTGATCGCCGACCAGCAGATGGTGATCACGATCACCCAGACCGGCTACATCAAGTCGCTGCCGCTGGCGACCTACCGTCAACAACAGCGTGGCGGCCGCGGTGTGACGGGGATGGACATGAAGGACGGCGACTTCATCGAGCATCTGTTTGTGTGCTCTTCGCATGACTACCTGCTGTTCTTCTCCAACCGTGGCAAGGTCTACCGCTCGAAGGTGTACGAGCTCCCCGAGGCCTCGCGCACCGCGAAGGGCCGCGCGCTCGTAAACGTGCTGCCGCTGCGCGAGGGCGAGCGGATTCAGGCCGTGCTCTCCACGCGGGATTTCTCAGAGACGAAGTATCTCGTGTTCGCCACGCGCACCGGCACGGTCAAGAAGACCGAGCTCCTCGCCTACAACACGCCGATCAAAGCCGATGGCATCATCGCGATCAACATCCGCGACGATGACGAGCTGCTGGCCGTCCGCGCCGTCGACCCCGACGACGAGGTCATCATGGTTTCGCGCGCGGGCCTGACCGTGCGCTTCGCGGAGTCTGACGCCCGCTCGATGGGCCGCGACACCACCGGTGTGCGCGGCATGGATGTCGGCAAGGACGGCAGAGTCATCGCGATGGACGTTGCCCGCGACGACATGGACCTGCTGGTGGTCACCGAGAACGGCTACGGCAAGCGCACCCAGATCAGCCAGTACCGCAAAACCAACCGCGGCGCCAAAGGCGTGAAGACGATCGGCCTGACTGAGAAAAAGGGCGGTCTCGCCGGAGCGCTCGTCGTGCGCGACCACCAAGAGCTCGTATTCATCAGCGTCGGCGGGATGGTTCAGCGTACCTCCGCCGGTGGTATCTCCCAGCAGGGACGCTCGGCCACCGGCGTGCGCGTGATGAACCTCAAGGAGGACGACGTTGTCAGCGCGGTGGCGCTGGTCGTGGACCCCGGTGAGGACCCCGGTGGCGAAGCTGGCGAGGACGCGGGCAAGAGCACAGGCGATTAGATGCCTGCGCCCCGGACCGAGGATTGGCCACGCGCGGAGTGATTACGCTCGTCATCTCGGTTCGCTACTCTGCGCAGACCAGAGAAAGGAGGTGGTCCTAACGTTGAGTGACAGTTTTTACGGGACTCTGGAGGTGACCGGCCGCTAGGTCGGACAGGCTGGACCGCTTGGCGGAATCCAACCCGGGACACCCCGAGACGCTCGCCGGTCATGGTCCCTCCGGCAGCCTTTTTCGATCGTCTCGGTCTTTCCAGTTAGAGCAGTTGTGCGAGGGGCGCCCGGGTTGAGGCGCCCCTCGCTTTGCCGGCCTCAGGCGGCCTGCGGCAGGTATTGCTTCCAGGCCGCCGGAATCGTGGGGCTGGCGACGTGGATGAAGATCTCCGCGCGGGGGGTGCGCGGAGCGCGGCGGGGATGCATTCCAGCCTGCCTGGGCAGCCGGTCGCCCTTGCGGCGGTTGCAGGGCGCACACGAGGCGACGATGTTCTCCCAGTTCGACGTTCCGCCCTTGGAGCGGGGGATTACATGGTCGACCGTTAAGTTCGAGCGCGATCCGCAGTACTGGCAGGTCCATGCGTCGCGGGCGAACACCGCCCGGCGGGTGATCTTGCGGCGGTGGGCGTCACGGGGGACGTTTACGTAGCTCATCAGCCGGATCACCACGGGTCGCGCGAGCGTTGAGTTCTCGGAGTGAAGCTCCCAGCGGCCCCGCTCCAAGAGCTCGGCCTTCTCCTTCAGCAGCAGCACAACCGCGCGCCGGACGGTGCATACGTTGATCGGCTCATACGTAGCGTTCAGAACGAGCACCCGGCCACCCATCGCCGTTGTCGGCGATGTCATAGGTCCGTGCCGCTGGCGCTCGGAAGGCGGCACGGACCCCACCGGCTCTGGTGGGACTGTGCTTTCCATCTTCGCGCCGCAGTGTAGCGGGCGGTAGGGGTTCGTATTGGTCTACGGGGCCTTACGAGTCCGTCAACCCATCGGGTAGGTGCCGAGCACGCGCACCTCTTCGCATGCAGCACGCACGCCCTCGATGCCCTCGGCAACCGGGGCTTGGCTCAAACCGCCCTCGAGGTCGACGAAGAAGACGTAGTGCCCGAGACGCTCGCGGCGAGGCCGCGACTCGATCTTCGTCAAGTTGATGTCACGGCGCGCGAACTCGTCCAGACAGCGAACCAGCCAACCGGGACTGTCCGCGCCCGCGCCCCAGAAGGCCAGCGAGGTCTTCTGCCGGTGGCTGGCGGTGCCCGCACGCAGTGGCGGTGGCCCCGACCCATCGCGCGCGCGCGCGAGCCAGACGAAGCGTGTTTCGTTGTCGTCGCGATCCTCGACTCCTTCGCGGATGACCGTGCCTCCGTAGATCTTGGCTGCCAGCAGGGTCCCGAGCGCCGCATGGCTCCGCTGTTGACCACTGGTCACGGTCCGGACTGCCTCGGCGGTCGAGCTGGCGGGGAGGATCCGCGCGCGCGGCAGCTCGCTGCGCAGGAACCGCTCGCATTGTCCGGGAACCTGTGGATGTGAGATGACGGTGTCGATCTCCTCCAGTTCGAGCGGCACGGCGGCGATCAGCGAATGCTTGACTCGAAGCAGAGCCTCGCCCACGATCTCCACGTCGCCCGCCTCCCCGACGAGCAGGTCGAGCGTGACGCTGATCGACCCGTCGAGCGAGTTCTCGATCGGCACGATCGCCCAGTCAAGCTCCCCGCGTCGGAGCGCCATGACGACCTCGTAGATCGTTCCCAGCGGGATCGGCTCGACCACGTCCGAGGAGGCGCTGGCCAGCAGCGCCTCCTCGCTAAACGTTCCCTCTGGGCCGAGATAGCCGACGCGCGGCCGCCCAGGCGAGGGCATCTCAGGCGGAGGGCTCAGCGACATCTCCGGGCTGACCGTTCCAGCCGCCGCCACCGGTGAGGGCGATGCGCACCGCCTCGGCCTCCTCGGGAGAGAGCTCCAGTTCGCCTTGCCCACCACGTACCTGCTTGGCATACACGCGTGCCTGATCGCGATGATGGATACAGGAGAGCACAATTCCCGACCGTTCGTCGTCCAGCAGCGCGATCGACGTCGACTGGCGGCCGGAGAGCTCGTTGTAGGCGTCGTAGCGCACGAGCGCGCGGTGCGCGATTGTGTTCCGCTGGACAGTCTCGACTCCCGTGAGGCGTCCGTCGAGGCGCACGGCGACATCTTCCACGTAGTCGCGCAACGCCGCGAACGCGTCCTGCATGGCAGCCGCGTGGTCCACCACGTCACGCTCGCCCAGCTCGCCGAGCACGAGCAGCTGTGCGCGGCGCAGCCGGCGCACCCTGAGCATCAGCACCGCGCACCCCAGGAGGGCTAGGAGCGCCACGGCCGCCGCCGCGATGGCGACGATGCCCTGGGTGTCGGTGATCGAAGTGGCCACCGACACAAGTTAGCCGCTGGCGCTGCACGTGCGCCCGCTCCCGCATCGTCGTTGTCGCAGGGCCCGACAACGACGCCGGTCTATTCGAAGATCCCCAAGAAGGTGCCCTTCGTTCCTTCGTGGTTGGTTTCGCCGGGCACCGGTTCGATCTGGACTTCGATCTTCGAGGCGGCGTTGGGCGGAATCCCGGAGACGGGGATTTCGACGTTGACGGTCTTCTTGGGTTCGGTCGTGTTGATCACGTGGGTGGCCTTCAGCTGTTTGCCTCCCGCCGTCACGTTGAGGTCGACCTTCACGTCGGTCTCGGGAAATTCGCCGTCGTTTTCGACCATCACGGTGAAGGTCGGGCTGCCCCCGCCGCTGATGTGATTGAGCGCCGGTTCTCCTTCGAGCGTCTTGGTCCCCACGCTCACCCCCTTGAGCACGCTGCCGTGGTGGCCCGGAGCAACCCCGCTCGAGGAGCTGCTGGCCGGCTGTCCGGTGAGGCGCGCGTAGACGGTCGTCGGTTCGAGCCATCCGAGGTTGGGAAGGAAGCGGGTTGTGGTCGTACTCTGGCCCTGAACCCCGTCGGCGGCGAGCGTCTGCTGAATCAGCGGGGCAACGCGCTGAGAGTAGATGACGTCAGACGCCAGGAAGATCTCCATATCGCCGGCGATAGGTGTGCTTGCCTGCTTGGCGTGTCCTCCCAGCGCCGTGCGCACTAGGCTCGCGATCTTGGTCAGCCCTTCGACGCGAAGGTCGAGGGCGAGCAGCAGGTTGCGCTGTGCGGCGGTCATATCGCCGGGCACGCTCAGGCCCTTCGCCCGAGCGGCGAGGCTTTGCTCCTCGATGCGCAGCTGGTCGATCTGCTCCTCGACGTTCAGGGCCGACTTGCTGCCTGCGTTGGTGAGCGTCGAGAAGAACGGACTGGACACCTGTGCATCGGATTCCTGCGCGATCTGACCTACGTCACGGTTGTAGTTCTGAAGCGCCTGCTGCTTCTGGCTTTTCAGGCAACCGTTCACGATCAGCACGATCACGATCAGCAGCGCCACAGCGATCCCTGCTGCCACTCGCCGGCGCACCATCAGGGTGTGCTGATCGAGGGATAGAGATCCGCCCGCGTGCTGGGGACGGCGCGGTCGCTGCGACCTTGCGGTCGCAGCTCGATCCCTGACCGGCTGTGGTCGGGATGCCCGGGTTGACGGCCGAGACGCTGTCTCCTCGCCATCGTCGAAGAACGACAAAAGCTTAGTGCTCCTTTGCAGGGAGTTTCTGGAAGTGCCCCAGTATGACTGCCGGCCAGTATGACTGCCAGATATCTCGCCGAGGAGCCTGCAACTTCTCGGTCACTGCGTCTTTTCCTGCGAGGCGCGGCAGGGAGCGGGCCTACGGACGGCGAACGCGGGAGCCGGTGGAATCGCTCGACACACTCATCCATACCCAGTCCAGCGCGCCTCCCTCAGGCGGCGCGCCTTCGCCGTCACAGGCAGGTGTGGCGATGCACCCCTCGCGCGCCGGCCCGCCGGGAGTGAAGCACCGAGTGTCCGGCGCGGAGAGCGTAGTGCTCGGTCGCTACCGGCTGCGTGAGCGTCTCGGTGCGGGCGGCTTCGGGGTGGTGTGGCGAGCCTACGACGAGTTGCTGCATCGTGAGGTGGCCGTCAAGTGGGTCCCGCTGGCGCCTGAGGGAGACAGCGAGCGAGCGAGCCGCGAGGCGCTCGCAACCGCACGACTGGCGCACCCTGCGATCGTGGCGCTGTACGAGGCGTGCGCCGTAGAAGACGCGTTCTACCTGATTTCTGAGCTCGTCGATGGCGAGACCCTGGCGCAGCTGATCGCCGCGGATACGCTCGCCGACGAGGAGGTCCTCGAGATTGGGATCGCACTCGCGGGCGCACTTTCGCACGCGCACGCGCGCGGCGTGATCCACCGCGATGTCAAGCCGCAGAACGTGCTCGTCCCCTACCGGCTGGCCGAGCCTGCGTCAACAGCGGAGGCGTTGGCGGGGGTGGCCAAGCTGACCGACTTCGGCGGCGCGCGTCTGGCCGGGGAGGACGTACTTACGCGCACCGGCGACGTGCTCGGCACGCTCGCCTACATGGCGCCCGAGCAGAGCGAGGGACGGGAGGCAGGCGAGGCGGCCGACCTCTATTCGCTGGCGCTCGTGCTGTATGAGGCGCTGTGCGGCGTCAACCCGGTGCGCGGTTCTACCCCGGCCGCCACCGCACGTCGTATCGGGTGCCAGCTCGCACCGTTGGAGCGCAGGCGCGGGGACCTGCCGCGCACGCTCACCCGCGCGCTCGATGAGGCGCTGTCGTCCTCACCGACTGACCGGGGCACGCTTGGTGAGCTACGCCTCGTCCTGGAAGAGACGCTGGAGGGGGGGTTGCGGCGTCCCCGCCGCGGCCGCCGGCGCCAGCCGCACGTCGAACCGGAGGATCGCGCCGTCGCTGCGTGGCTCCCCTCCCCGCCGCGGCAGGCCTTCCCCGGGACGAGGATTGTTCCCAAGCGACGACTGCTAAGCCACTCCACCCCCATTGAGGAGGGCCCGCCGGTGCGGGACGAGGAGCTCGCGATCACCTCCCCGCGACGCCCGGCGTTGCCGCGCAAGCTATGGCTTGCGTGCGCACTCGCGGCGATTGTTTGGCAGGCGTGGGCCGGCCGTCCCGGCGCCGCGCTTTTGCTGCTTGCGGCGATAACCCCGCCCATCGTGTGGCCGCGTGGTCGCAGATCGGTCGGTTTCGGTCTCGGATGGCTGACGAGCGCACTTGCGCCCGTGCTTGGTCTCGTCGGTCTCGCAGGCGCTTTTCCCGCCGTCGCCGGCCAGGCCACGCGCTGGTCCGAGCGCGCCGCGCTCGCCGCGCTCGGCTACTGGTGGCTGACTCTTTCAGAGCCGTTGCTGACGCGGCGTTTGTGGCTGGGCCCGCCGCCCGGTACGCCCGCGCACGCCGTGTGGGAGGGGTCCTTGGGCAGCGCCGCAACGCACGTGGTTGGTCCCGTGCTGAGCGTCGGCGTGCTGCTTGGAGCCGCATCGTGGGCGACCGCCGCCGTGCTCCTGCCCTGGCTCGTTCGCGGTCGCAGTGCTGCGTTCGACGTAGTGGCGGCCACAATCTGGTCCGCGGCGCTCGCCGCCGCCGCGCCGGTGCTGGACAGTGGCTTGTCCGTGCACGCAGTCCATCCCAGCCCACGCGGTGTCGTCCTCGGGTCTGTCCTCGGCGGTGTCATCGCCGTCGCCGCCCGCGCTCTACGTGGCCCAGTCCGACGGCCTCGTCTGACGTAGCATGGCTCACGGCCACCGACCGGCCGAGCTGTACGTCAACCGCCCCGCCAATGAACCTGCTGAAGAGCGTCGAGACCACGATCGCCAACCTTGTTGAGGGTGCGTTTGGGCGCGTGTTCCGTTCCGAGGTGCGCCCGATGGAGCTCGCGCGCAAGCTTGCGCGCGAGATGGACGAGCACCGCACCGAGTCGGTATCACGGGTGTATGCGCCGAACGAGTACGCGGTGTGGCTCTCGCCTAAGGACCGCGAGCGCTACGAGGGAGTGGAAGACGAGGTGATCGAGGAGCTCTGTTCCTACCTGTTGGAGCACGCTCGCCGCGAGGAGCTGATCCTGGTATCGCGGCCGCTGATTGCCTTTCACACGGACGAGCGCTTGGCGCTGGGGGAATTCGGCATCCAAGCGCAGTTGGTCCGCCCCGGCGGTCACAGTGAGGAGTCCCATGAACCCCATCCATACGAGCCTGTGGCCCCCGAGCCGGGCGACGACCATGGTCAGACGATGATCTACAGCACCTCGGCGCGTGTGGGAGGCCCAGTCGAGGAGGCCCATGCCCGCCGTCGTGTCTCCCGTGCGCTGCTGGCGGTCGCCGGGCGGCGGGTGCTCCTACCGCCCGGGGGAGGCGTGGTCGGGCGCAGCCGTGACTGTGACATCGTCCTGGACGATGCCGGGATCTCCCGCCGCCACGCCGAGATCCGCCCCAGTCTTGACGGCTGGACGGTCGTGGACCTTGGCTCGACCAACGGCGTGATCGTCAACGGGGAGAGCGTGCACGGCGCGCAGCCGCTGTATCCGGGAGACCGCGTCGAGGTTGGCTCGACGGAGATCGTCTTCGAAGTCACATGATCGGCCGCATGACCACCAGCCCGTCCGTATGACCACGCTCGAGCCCGTATCGGTGGCGCTGAAGTTCGGGTTTCTCGCCGTGCTCTATCTGTTCTTGCTGTGGGTCGCGCGCAGCGCCCGCAGGGATCTGCGTCGCAGCGAGGCGCCGTATGCGACCGATGGAAGATCTCCCGGCGCGGCGCGGATCCCGGCTGACGCGACCGGCCTGTACTCAGCGTCGGCGCTGGGCAGCGCCGATGTCGCTCACCACGCCCCCCGGCTGGTGGTCGAGCGCGCCCCCGGGCACGATCCCGGGATGATCTACGACCTCGATGGGGACATCGTGCTCGGTCGCGGTGACCGGGCTGAGATCCGGCTGGAGGACCCGTTTGCCTCCTCCCGGCACGCGCGCGTGTACGTGCAGGGCAACATAATGGTCATCGAAGATCTCCAGTCAACGAACGGCACGTATCTGAACGAGGAGCTGCTGCAGACCCCTCGGCCGCTTCACCCTGGCGACCGCGTGCGCATCGGTGACAGCGAATTCACGTTCGAGGTGGATTGAGATGCTGCGCGTGGCCGAGCAGTACGCAGGGACCGACACAGGGCGACAGAGGCGCGCCAACGAGGATTCGCTGCTCATGCGCTCACCGCTGTTCGTGGTCGCCGACGGCATGGGCGGTGCGCAGGCCGGGGAGGTCGCCTCGCGGATCGCGGTGGAGTCCTTTCGGCACGGTCTCGACGATGCTGCGGAGCCCGAGATCACCTTGGCCGAGCTCGCGCGCGCTGCGAACTCGCATATTCATGAGCTGTCGCACAGCAATGCCGAGCACGCCGGGATGGGCACGACCCTCACAGCCGTCTATGTGGGCGAGGAAGAGGTGGCAATCGCGCACGTGGGCGACAGCCGTGCATATTGCCTGCGCGATGGCGAGCTCGAACGATTGACCGACGACCATTCGCTGGTAGACGAGCTCATCCGTCAAGGCCGCCTCACGCCTGAGGAAGCTGTAGAGCACCCCCAGCGCTCGGTGATCACGCGCGCGCTGGGGCCGGAGGGGGCGGTGGAGGTCGACACTCGCTCTTGGAACGCGCGCGCAGGTGATGTGTATCTGTTGTGCAGCGACGGTCTCACGACGATGGTGGACGAGCCGCGGATCGCCGAGGTGCTGCTTATGCACGCGCATCTGCGCGACGCGGGCGAGGCTCTGATCGCGGCTGCCAACGAGGCCGGAGGACGGGACAACATCACGGTTGTGCTGCTGCGCCTGGAGGAGGTGCGGATGACCGGAGATGAGCCTGCGGAGGAGCACGCCACGCTGACCGGTGTACCGGCGTTAACCCAGGAGGACGGGGTACCCGGAGAGTCGTCAGTCACGCGCGGCGGGGAGACGGAGCGTGACCTCGCGAAAACCGGGCGCGCAGCGACAGCGGGTCCGGTAGCGCATCAGAGCCGCGAGGAACCGCGGCCTGCCAACCAGCGCCTGCCGCGCCGACCCCCGCCCGCGGGTGACCGCCCGCCGGTGCGCAAGCGCGCGCGCCTTCGGCGCACGGGCGTGACGGCGGCTGTGCTCGTGGTGCTCGGCCTGATCGGTTCGGGGGCGTACCTGGGGCTGCAGTCGATCTATTTCATCGGCACGAACAGCCGCGGGCTCGTCACCCTGTTTCAGGGGGTGCCGTATCAGCTGCCAGCGGGCTTGAAGCTCTACAGCAGCCAGTACGTTTCAGGCGTGAGTGCTTCGACGCTGACGCCGGAGCGCCGCCGCACGCTGCTCGATCATTCGCTGCGCTCGGAAGCGAATGCGGGCGCCTTGATCCGCAGCCTCGAACTCGGACAGCTCGGAGAATGAGGCGCATGGGATGAACCGGCCGATCGTCCGTTTGTACGTGTTGGTAGTACTGATGTTCGCGCTGCTCGTCGCGTTTACATCGCGCTGGACGATTTTCGAAGCCTCGTCGCTGCGCAGCAACCCGCTCAACAAGCGCGCGCTGCTCGAGCAGCAGCAGATCGACCGAGGCAGGATCCTCGCCGCCGATGGCACGGTGCTCGCGCGCAGCGTGCGCGGGGCGGAAGGCACCTACAAACGCACCTATCCCGCGGGCGAAGAGTTCGCGCACGCGATCGGCTACTCCTACCCGCTCAGCCTGGGACGCTCGGGGCTCGAGAGCTTTCGCAACGCGGCGTTGAGCGGAGAAACCGGCACGAACCTGCAAGCGATCCTCGATCAGCTCCAAGGCAAGAGACCACAGGGCGATGAAGTCATCACCACGCTGGACCCGGCGGCACAGCGAGTGGCGATCGCGGCGCTCGCCGGGCACAGCGGCGCAGTCGTGGCGCTCGACCCGCGCACCGGTGCGGTCACCGTGATGGCCTCCTCCCCCAGCTATAACCCAAACGCGCTGCGCGCTGAAAGCGCCTACAAGCGGATCGTGGGCGACACGACCGGCAAACCGCTCGTCAACCGCGCCACCCAGTTCGGCTACGCGCCCGGCTCCACCTTCAAGGTCGTCACCGCCACCGCCGCGATCGACACCGGCGCCTACACGCCATCTTCCACGATCAGCGGGCGCAACGACATCCCGATTTCCGGTGTGGCGCTGCAGAACGACCACGACGAGAGCTTCCCGCAGATAACGCTCACCCAGGCGCTCGTGCACTCGGTCAACACCGTCTGGGCACAGGTCGCGGTGCATCTCGGCAAGGACACACTCGCGCGCTACATGGAACGCTTCGGCTTCGACCACAAGCCCCGGCTCGACTATCCCGCCGATGAGATGTCCAGCAGCGGCGAGTACGAAAGCGGCAAGCTGCTCTCGCCCACGAGCGCGCTGGTCGACGTCGGGCGCATGGGCATCGGGCAGGACAAACTCGAAGTCACCCCGCTGCAGATGGCGGAGGTCGCCGCGGCCGTGGCCAACCATGGCACGCTGATGGTGCCCCATCTCACCGACCGCATCGTCAACTCCGAAGGACAGACCGTGCAGCAGATCTCCCCACGCGTGCAGTCGGTCGTGATGAAGCCTGCCACCGCCAGCGCCGTCGCCGGCATGATGGAAGCGGTCGTCAACGAAGGCACGGGCACCGCCGCGCGGATCCCCGGCGTCCAGGTGGCGGGCAAGACCGGCACCGCCGAGACGCTGCTCGGCAACTCCATCAACAACGTGTGGTTCATCGCCTTCGCCCCCGCCGCCAACCCCACCGTCGCCGTTGCGGTCACGCTCAAGGGCGTACCCGGCGAAGGCGCCTCATTCGCCGCACCGGTAGCCAGAGAAGTGATCGAAAGCCTGCTCCATGGTTGAGCCAGAGACGATCATCGACGGGCGTTACCGGGTGATCTCGCGCCTCGGCTCGGGCGGGATGGCCGACGTGTATCTCGCCGAAGACCAGTTGCTGGGGAGGCAGGTGGCGGTCAAGGTGCTGCACCATCACTTTGCCGAGGACCAGGAGTTCGTCGAGCGCTTTCGCCGCGAGGCGTCCAGCGCGGCGGGGCTGTCGCACCAGAACATCGTCGGGATCTTCGACCGCGGCGAGTGGAATGGCACTTATTACATCGCGATGGAGTATGTGGCCGGCCGCTCGCTGAAGACGCTGGTGCGCGATCAGGGGGCGCTCGATCCGACCGCGGCGATCGACATTGTCGTGCAGATCCTGCGGGCCGCGCGGTTCGCGCACAAACGCGGAGTGATCCACCGTGATCTGAAGCCGCATAACGTGATCCTCGACGAGGAGGGCCGCGCGCGGGTCACCGATTTCGGAATCGCCCGCGCGGGCGCCTCGGACATGACCCTGACCGGCTCGATCATGGGCACCGCCCAATACCTCTCGCCCGAGCAGGCGCAGGGTCACCCGGTGAGCGTGGCATCCGACCTGTACTCGGTGGGCGTGATCCTGTATGAGCTGCTGACAGGGGTGGTCCCGTTCGATGGTGAGACCGCAGTGGCGATCGCGTTCAAGCAGGTCTCGGCCGAGCCGCGTCCGCCGAGCGCCGTGAACCCGGCGCTGCCCGTGAGTCTTGACACGATCGTGCTACGCGCGCTGGCGAAGGATCCGACCGAGCGTTACGCCGACGCGGAGGAGTTCATCACGGTGCTGCAACGTGCGCGCCAGGCATTACCCGCTGCCTCCGGCGCCACCGCTCTGACGGCGGCGGTAGGCGCTTCTGCGGCAGGTGATCCCTCCGCTTCAACCGGCGTGGGCGCGGGATACGCCTCGTTCCAAGGCGCGCGGCCCGCAGGAGCGACAGACGGCACGGATCGTTGGGCGGGACGGGGCGCCGGATCTGGCGCGCTGCTGCTGCCGGCGGTCGACGGGTATGACGGTGGCTCTGGCGCCGCGAGGGGAGGCGGACGTCGTCGTCTGCTACTGGGCGTCGTCGTCGCTGTGCTGGTGGCCGGGCTGGTGGCGCTCGTGCTGCTGCTCGCGTCCCCGGGGGGGCGGGTGACTGTGCCGAACGTGACCGGTCAGCCCCAGGAAATGGCGAGCGCGACACTGCGGCGGGCGGGGCTGACCCCGGTGATCTCGCTGGTCGCGAGCGCGAACGTCGCGAGTGGGGTGGTCATCGACCAGAAACCGGCGCGGGGTGGCGTCATCGCTAAGGGAGCCAGCGTGACAATCGCGGTCTCAACTGGACCTGACAGCTACAAGCTCGAGAATGTCGCGGAGCTGACGGCGACTCAGGCGGTGGCCAAGCTGAAGGCGGCCGGCTTCAAGCCCACGGCCGAAACCCAGCCGAGCGCGACGGTGGCCTCCGGGCGGGTGATCTCGACCGATCCACCTGCGGGCACCGAACTACGAGCTGGCAGCCCGGTCACGATGCTCGTGTCGAGTGGCCCCGCGCCTGTGCATGTACCGGATGTCACCGGCCAGTCCCGGGTGGCGGCGGAAGCGGCGCTGACGACGGCCGGCCTAACCGTGGGCACCGTCACCAAGCAGGTAACGACCGAACAGCCGCCGGGCACTGTACTCGGGCAGTCTCCCTCGGCGAGTTCCTCCGTGCCGCCCGGCGGGGCGGTGAACCTGACGGTCGCGCAGGCCCCGAAGGAAACGGCGGTCCCGAGCGTGCTCGGGCAGAACGAGGCGCAGGCGGCGGCGACGCTCGGCAGCGCCGGGTTCACGCCGAAGACAGCCTCGCAGGCGACGACCGAAGCGAGTCAGGTTGGCGTCGTGCTCGCGCAGATTCCGGCGGCTGGTCATAAGGCGCGCAAGGGCGCCACGGTGACGATCACGCTCGGTGTGCTGGGTTCGCCGACGACGCCAACGACGCCGACGACAACCACGACTACGCCGACCACCACCACGACGACTACCCCTCCGCCGGCCCCGACCGGCTGACCCGGGCAATGACGAAAGCTCTGAACGTCGCAGTGCTGGCCGGAGGGCGATCGTCTGAGCACGAGGTGTCGCTGTCCTCGGGCATGGCCGTTCGCGACGGTCTGATCGCGGGTGGGCACGAGGTCGTGTGGGTCGAGATCGACAGGGCCGGCGGCTGGCAGTGCGACGGCGAGCGCTTGAACTTCAGCCCCGGGGAGGGATTGCTCGGAGTGGATGTTGTCTTCCCAGCGTTGCACGGCCCGTTCGGAGAGGACGGCACGGTACAGGGGCTATTGGAGACGCTCGATGTGGCGTATGTCGGCTCCGGGGTGGCGGCGTCGGTGGTATGCATGGACAAGGTCCTGTTCAAGGAGCTGATGTCGGCGAGCGGCGTCGTTCCCCAGGTGGGCTATGTGGGCGTGCGGGAGGAGCGCTCCTCCGAGCGTGGCGAGGAGGTGCTCGCCGAGATCGATGCCCTGGGGCTGCCGGTGTTTGTCAAGCCGGCGCACCTCGGTTCCTCGGTCGGCATCGTCAAGGTCACCGAGCGCTCGCGGGTGAAAGCAGCTCTGGAGCAGGCGTTCGCCCACGACGCGCGGGTGATCGTCGAGGCGATGGCGCACGGGGTCGAGGTCGAGTGCGGCGTGCTCGGTATCCCGCGCGCCGAGCGTACGGGCGCCGCCGCGCTGGCATCAGAGCCCGGGGAGATCGTGTTCGACGGCGAGTGGTACGACTACGCGGCGAAGTACACACCTGGGGGCATGGAGCTGGAGGTGCCCGCGCATATTTCCGCCACCGCGAAGGAGCAGGTGAGGGCGCTCGCCATCAAGGTGTTCACGCATGCCGGCTGCGACGGACTGGCGAGGGTGGACTTCTTCGTGGAGGGGGACCGGGTGGTGGTGAATGAGCTGAATACGATGCCCGGGTTCACCCCCACGAGCGTCTACGCCGAGCTGATGGCCGCCTCCGGCATCCCTTATCCGGAGCTCCTCGACCGTCTCTGCCGGCTGGCGCTGGAGCGCCACGAGGAGCTGCGGTCGTACAGGTACTGAACCGCCCGAGGGAATTGAGTGTGCCTCCCACGACCTCAGCTTGCCGGCGGTCTGCACATGCCACCCAACCCCTACCGGAACAACGTCAATTCGGCGATCGACGCCGACTCCATGCCGGGTGGGAGCGTGGTGATCCAGAGCAGGTAGTAGCGAAACACCCGCTTGGCGGTTTCGATCGAAATCCGTTCGCCGTCGTGGGTATAGCCGCTTGAACCGAGCGGTCCCTGCCAGCCACGTGCGGCGAGGGGTGTCGCGTCGCCGTAGGGAAGTTCCACCTCGACATGGTTGGCCGCGTAGATCTGCACGGCAAAGCCCGGGGTCGGCGTCTGGATCTCGAGCGCCTTGGCGGCTACGCCCGGAGAAGCATCCAGGTACAGCCCCACGCCTGTGCCGCCGTTCTTCTTCAGGGTGCCGTCGTAGTACTGCTCCGTGCTCCAAGTCGTGTTCGGGTCGCTGTCGATCACGTTCTGGATCTGGTCGCGGTTTTCTGGACCGGTGCCAAATGGGTTGTAGTCGTGCGCCGCAGCTTGCCCCAGGGACACGGCGCTCAGCCCGGGTCGCGAGTCCACATCCGGCGGGACGCCGGTCCCGCGGTGCGCTCGTCCGGCAGCGATCACGAGCGCGAGCGCCACGATCGCGGCGAGTAGCGCGAGCGAGATTGCCCAGCGCGCGGGATGACGCATGCGCCAGGGCACGCGCCGGCGCGCCGTGCCGGGCAGGGTGCGAAGTACGGTCGTGACCTCCCCGGTCGCCTGGCCCGAGCGTGAGGCCTCGAGTGCGAGAGCCTCCTCGAGGTCTGCGACCATGCTTGCGGCGTTGGGGTAGCGGTGGGCGAGGTCCTTGGCGGTGGCACGATCGATGACAGCGGCGGTCGCGGCGGAGACATCGGCGCGCACCAGCTGCACGTCGGGCACGTCCTCGCGCACATGGCGCATCGCGACGGCGACTGGCGAGGCGCCGGTGAAGGGGACGACACCTGAGAGCATCTCGTACAGGACTACGCCGAGCGAGTAGAGGTCGGACTGGCCCGTGACCGGTTGTCCGAGGGCCTGCTCGGGCGAGACGTAGTCGGTCGTGCCGAGCACCCGCCCGGCCATCGTCAGCCCTTCCTCTGAGAGCGTGCGCGCGATCCCGAAGTCGGTGATCTTGGCGCCACCTTCGACACCGATGAGCACGTTCTGCGGCTTGACGTCACGGTGCACGATCAGTCGTTCGTGTGCGGCGCCGAGCGCCCGCGCGATCTCGATTGCGTAGGCGAGCGCTTGGGGGATGTCCAGCGGCCCGTCACGGCGGATGAGGTCCTTGAGCGTTTCGCCCTCGACGTACTCGAGCACTATGTACGGAGTTCCCACCACCACCCCGACTCCGGCGTCGTGTCCCTCGAGCTGGTCCTCGGGTGAGGGCTCCTCGCCCGCGTCGATCACCGTCACGATGTGGGGGTGGTTGAGCCGCGCCACCGACCGCGCCTCACGGCGAAAGCGCTCGAGCTGGTCGGAGTCCGAGGCGATCTCGCGGTGCATCAGCTTGATCGCGACCGGGCGTTCGAGCACGGTATCGAACGCGCGGTAGACGGTGGACATCCCGCCACGCCCGATCTGAGCGTCGAGGCGGTAGCGCCCGCCGAGCATGGATCCGAGCAGGTTCATCCCTCCGTATTGTGCGCGTCTCGCAGGCGTCGCACCACAAGCGCCGCGAGCAGGCAGCGGTAGAGAGCATAGGGCAGCAGGGAGTGGTCCTGCTGGCGCGTTTGGCGCAGCAGCCGTGCGCTTGTCAGCGTCGAGAGGAAGGCCGTGCCGCCGCCCGCCATCAACGCCCTCACGGCGCCTTGCGGAACTCCTCCACGGGCTAGCCCGTGGCCCTTCAGGGCGCTCGCGCCGAGGATCACCGGTAGCGCCGCGTGCCAGGAGAGAGCCTGGGCGTCGCGGCGAGCGAATCCACGCATGCGCGCCACGGTGAGGGTGGCCCCGTTGCGCGAGACGCCGGGTATCAGCGCCGCGGCCTGGGCGAGGCCGAGTGCCAGCCCGTCGCGCGAACAGGCGTCCGCCCGGTGACGTGTGCCCCGTGCCGGGCGTCCCCCCGGCCTCGGATTTCTCCCTCGACTCCCCGGACTAGGACCTTCCCAGCGACCCGGGCGACTGTCAGCGATCGCCATCGCGATCGCCCCGGCGAGTAGGCCCACAGCAATCGAGCGCGGGCCGCCCAGCCGGCGCTCGATAAACCGCTCCAGCGCGTACCCGACGACCGCGGGCGGCGCCAGCGACAGCGCGACCACCAGCGCATGACGGCGGTCCAAATGCAATATCTCCTCGACCAGCTCGCCGCGCATATCGAGCGCCAGCGCCAGCGCCGCCCCCGCGTGCAGGGCGACCTCGAAGGACTTGCGCAGCTCCGGATCGAGTTCGGCATAGGGCCAGCCCGCGAGGAATGGGATCAGGATTGTGTGGGCCGAGGAGGAGATCGGCAGCAGCTCGGTCGGGCCCTGCGCCAGCCCGAGCGCCACCGCGTGGCGAAGCGAGAGTGCTCGTTCAGTCCGTGGCATCGGTTGCCGGGTCGCCGCGCCGTCGCCGCACGACGATGTAGGCGATCCCGACGAGGACCAAAGCGACGATCGCGTAGTCGGCGTACTCGAAGCCCTTGCGCACGCTCGTCCAGTCGCTGCCGAGCGCGTGGCCGGCGAACGTGAGCCCGAGTACCCATGGGAGCGTGCCAATCAGCGAGAACACGGTGAAGCGCCCAAGCGGCATCCTGGCGACGCCGGCGGGCAGCGACACGAACGCCCTGACCAGGGGTATCAGCCGCCCGAACAGGACCGCCGCCTCGCCATGGCGCTGGAACCATTGATCAGCGCGCTCGATCTGTGTGGGACCCATGTGCAGCTTTGCGCCATGACGTTCGAGTAGCTCCAATCGCCCACCGCGCCCTACGGCGTACGCCGCCCACGAGCCGACCATCGCACCGAGCACGCCGGCAAGCACGACTCCCGGGAGCGTCAGGTGGTGGTGGGCGCCGCTCTGGCCGGGGTCCGCCACAGCGAAGCCGGCAAACAACATCACGACCTCGGACGGGATCGGGATGCAGGCGCTCGAGATCGCCATCAGCGCGAAGATGCCGGGCAGCCCGGCGTCGCGCACGAAGTGCGACGTTTCGTTGACCAGCGTTTCGGAGATCGACGCGAGGACGAGCATTGGCCGGGCAACGATACCGTCCCTCCTGCAATGCGGATCTGGATCGACCTGACGAACAGCCCGCACGTGCTCATCATGCGCCCGGTGATCGAGTGTCTGCAAGGGGACGGCCACGAGGTGCGGGTGACCGCGCGCGACTTCGCGCAGACGCTCGAGCTGTGTGAGCGCTTTGGCATCGTATACACCGCGATCGGCCATCACCGTGGCGAGCGTCTGTCGGCCAAGGCCGGCGGTCTTGCCTCGCGCTCGACGGCGCTTCTACGCTGGGCGCGCGCCGAGGCGCGGGGGTCGGAAGGCAATCCCTCCCAGCGGTTCGATCTCGCGCTCGGCCACGGCTCCAACGACGTATCCGTGGCCGCCGCTCTGCTGCGGGTGCCGAGCGCGACGATGTTCGATTACGAGTGGGCCACGGTGCAGCACAACATCAACTGCCGGCTCGCGCGTGTGGTCGTCGTGCCCGATGCGATCCCGTCCGAGCGCCTGGCTCCCTACGGCGCGGCCGGCAAGATTCGCGCGTATGAGGGGCTCAAGGAGGAGTACTACCTGGCGGACTTCGTGCCCGATCCGGCGGTTCTGGACGAGCTGGCACTGGACCGCGCCCGCCCGATCGTGGTGGTGCGCACGCCGCCGGAGGTGTCGTTGTACCACCGCTTTGAGAACGACCTGTTCGCGCGGGTGCTCGCGCGAATGCGTGACGCGGCCGAGCAAGACGAGGTCCAGCCGGTTCTCCTGCCCCGCACCGGCGATCAGCGCGCGGAGCTGAGCCGAGTCCCCGGCTTTGTCGTGCCGCCCCACGCGATCGACGCGCAGTCGCTGATCGCCTACGCCGATCTGGTGATCTCAGCCGGAGGCACGATGAACCGCGAGGCGGTCGCGCTCGGCACGCCCGTCTACACGACGTTCGAAGGGCGCCTCGGCGCCGTCGACGAACGCCTGATCGCCGAGAATCGCTTGCGCAAGCTGACCGACCCCGCCGAGCTCGACCTGGGTAAGCGCGATCCCACGAGCGCCGAGCCTCGCATTCGCCGCGATCCACACGTATTGGCCGAGCTGCTGTTATCGACTCACATCACCTGACCGCCTTACAATTCAGATAATGCCCCGACGGATCCGCTCGGCGGCCGTTCCCCTGCACCGTCACTTGCTGCCCCAACTCGCGGTGGATGGGGCACTGGTCGCGATCGCGTACTACCTCGCGTTCCAGCTGCGCTTCGAGCACGGCCCGACCGGCTACTACGCGGTTCTGCGCGAACGCACGATTTGGTGGGTGCTGGCGGGGAGCCTGCCCGTGCTCGTGCTGGCGCGCGTGTACCAGCGACGCTGGCGCTACTCCGGCCAGCGCGACTACGAGGCGGTCGCGCGCGGGGTGCTGGCGGTCGTGCTGCTGACGGTCGTCGGCGTCGAGGTGTTCCGCCCGGTGCACCACTACCGCAGCACCGCGGCAGTGGCGGTGCCGAACGGCGTGATCATCCTGTTCGTGCTGCTCGCGCTCGTGTTCCTCGTCGGCGTGCGCGCGCTCGCGCGCAGCATCTACGAGCGCCGGCCGCTGGCGGGATTCGGCGGCGGCGGCAAGGGACAGCGCAGCGTGCTGATCGCCGGGGCGGGCGACGGCGGGCGGCTCGTGCTGCGCGAGATCGTGCGCAATCGCGGCCTCGGGCTGACGCCGGTCGGCTTCGTCGACGACGATCCGGCGAAGCGGCGGCTGCGGATCGACGGCGTGCGCGTGCGCGGCAACACCGAAGGCGACCTTGCGCGCATCCTCGACGATGCTGAACCGGACGAAGTGATCATCGCGATCCCCTCGGCGCCGGGCTCGACGCGCGCGCGGATCGTGCGCGAGTGCCGCACGCGCGGGATCCCGGTGCGGACGTTGCCGACCGTGTTCGAGCTTCTGCAGACGCGCGGCGCGCTCGCGCGCCAGATGCGCGAGGTGCGCGTCGAGGACGTGCTCGGGCGCGAGCCGGTGCAGATGGAGCTCGACCGCGTTGGCGCGTACCTCGCCGGTGAGACCGTGCTCGTGACCGGCGCCGGCGGCTCGATCGGCGCCGAGCTGTGCCGCCAGATCGCGCGCGTCGAGCCGCACCGGATCTTGCTGCTCGACCACGCCGAGGACAACCTGTTCTCGATCGAACGCGAGCTGCAGGACGAGCGCCACGTCGCGCCGTCGATGCTCTCGGCGGTGCTAGCCGACTGCAAGGAGGAGGAGCGCATGCGCGAAATCTTCGCCGAGCACCGCCCGACGGTCGTGTTCCACGCCGCTGCGTACAAGCACGTCGGCCTGATGGAGGCGAACCCGGTCGAGGCCGTGCGCAACAACGCGCTAGCCACACGGGTCGTGGCGCATGTGGCCGGGCAGCTCGGAGTGAGGCGCTTCGTGCTGGTCTCGACCGACAAGGCCGTCTCGCCGGCGACCGTTATGGGCGCGTCGAAGGCGCTCGCCGAGTTCGCCCTGGAGGCTGCCGCGACTCGCTTCCCCACCACGCACTACAACGCTGTGCGCTTCGGCAACGTGCTCGGCTCTTCCGGCAGCGTCGTGCCGATCTTCCGCCGCCAGATCGAGCGCGGCGGACCGGTGACGGTGACCGACGAGCGGATGACCCGCTACTTCATGACGATCCCGGAGGCGGTGCAGTTGATCATCCGCAGCGGCGCGCTCGCCCGCGAAGGCCGCGAGCAGCCCTCCTCGAACGGAGCGTCGCCGCCCGCCGGCGCCGCGAGCGCCACGCCGACGGGCGCGGAGGTGTTCGTGCTCGACATGGGAGAGCCGGTCAAGATCCTCGACCTCGCGCGCGCGATGATCGAGCTGTCGGGGCTCGACCCCGAGCGCGACATCGAGATCGAGGTCGTCGGACGCCGCGCCGGCGAGAAGCTGCACGAGGAGCTGTTCAACAGCTACGAGCGCGCGCGGCCGACGAGCGCCGAGAAGATCCTGCTCGCCGACCGCGAGCCGCTCGGCGCGGAGGCGGTCGAGTCGATGTTCGCCGAGATCGGGCTGCTCGTGCTCGAAGGCGACGCCGCCGGGCTCGCGGCGAAGGTGTCCGAGCTGTCCGCCATGCGCGCCGCGCCCGAGGCGAACGGGGCTCAACCGCACGTCAGCCTGCGCGATTCGCCTGCGCCACTCGTACACTCCCGAGATTCATGACCGTTCTGCCGCTCGCGCTCGCGCTTTCGAGCTCGTTCACCAAGATCGGGGCCATCGCCGCGTTCGCCGCGTTGGTGGGGATTGCTGTCCTGTCACTGCTGCTCTTTGCCCAGGCGCGCGAGCTGAAGCGGCTGCGCGAATGGGCCGGTCGTGCCCCGGAGCGCGCCGCCGATCTCGAGCAGCGCGTGAGCGGCGTGGCCGCTGCGCGCGTGCAACAGCCGGCGGCGGGCGTCCTGCCCGGGCGGCCGATTCCCCGGGCAGTCCCAATTAACGTCCGCCCGGTGGGTGCCGCCGTGCCCGCCTCGGTCGTTCCCGGGACCGCTGGCCAACCTGTGACTGCGACGGGCGCGCCCGTCGCTACAGCTCTCACAGGTGCGGTCGCCCAGCCCGGATCCACGGCTCCTGGACGCACGACCCCCGTCGCTGCTGCGGCTCAGCCAGGCGGGGCCGCTCAGCCTGGCGCTGCGATTCCCGCTGCGACCGTCCCCGCTGCCGGCCAACCCGTCGCTGGCGCGCAATCGCAGGCCGGCGCTCAACCCACCGAGGTTGCCCCGTCACAGGACGCGACGACGCTGAGCGCCGCAACGTCCGCGGTCCCCCTTTCGTCGCAGCCACCCTCTCCATCACTCACCCCCGCCATGCCCATGACTCCTGCCGCGCGGGCGTCTTCTCAAGGCGCGCCATCGCCGATAGCCGCCCCTGCGGCGTCCTCACCGGCCGGCGCGCCTAGCGCGAGCGGCGTACCGGCTGCCATGAATCCAAGCGCCTCAACCCCCGGCGCCGCCGCCCCGGAGTCTCCACCTCGTGCGGCGAGCTCCCCGGGCGGACCCTCGACAGAGTACCCGGCAAGCTCCGCGGAACCTCGTGCTCCGGCTCCCGCTACAGCTGCTGCCGCCACAGCGGCCGCGGCCGCAAGCGTCGCTCCGCGTGCGCCCGGCCCGCCGGCGCGACCTCCCGCGCCCGCGCCGAGCTCTCCGCGCCGCGCCGCCGCGGCCGCCGGGGGTGGTGTCGCCAGTCGAGCTCCGCGGTCCGGAACCCCGCGCTCCGGCGGGGAGCGCTCGGAGGTTGCGAGTGCCGCCGGGGGCGGTGGTCAAGGGCGGCGGGCCGAAGTGTCGCCTGCCGCCCGTCGTTCGAACCCGGCATCCAGACCCCCGGTCCCCACGCGCTCACCCGCCCGTGTCACCGCGCTGATCCTCGGTGGGGTGGTGGTCGGTGTCGTGGTGGTCGTGGTGGCTCTCACCTCACTTGGCGGCGGTTCTTCGAAGGTCAACAAGAGCGCGACGACGGCCACCACGAAGACCGGTGCGCAGGCGCACAGGACGCCCGCGAAGAAATCGCATAGCGCCGCCCCCAGCGAAGCATCCGCTCCGGCGGCGAGCCCGGCGGAAACGCATGTGGCGGTGCTCAATGGCACGAGTACGGAAGGCCTCGCACACAGGCTCTCGGCCAGTCTGCAACAGAGTGGCTACACGCAGTCGGTCGCGCTGAACGGGACCCCGCCGGGCAGCCATCAGACCTCGGTAGTCGAGTACGCCTCGGGCCATCGCGCCGACGCCCAGGGCGTCGCGAATGCTCTCGGCGTGTCGCAGGTGCAACCGATGGAAGCGTCCGTGTCGGGGCTTACGGCAGGTGCGACCGTGGTCGTGGTCGCGGGCCTGGACAAGGCCACAGCCGCGACCGGGAGCGGCGAAGCCGCCGGTGGCGCCACGGGGGCAACGCCGTGATCCGCCGCACGCGATGAGTGCCCGCGGAGGAGTGGGGCGATAGCCGGCTTCCTCGACATCCCCGCGCGCTCGGTGAAGCCGCGCGAGCACGGTATTACGCATGTGATCGACCGCGGGCTGTCCATCGCTGAGGTGGAAGGTTTGCTGGAGGTCGTGGGCGCAAGTGTGGACATCGTCAAGCTCGGCTGGGGCACGGCGCTCGTGAGTGGGAACCTGAAGCCGAAGCTGGCCTGTTATGCGGCTCATGGGATCCCGGTCGTGCTCGGCGGAACGCTGACCGAGGTCGCAATTCGCCAGGGCCGCATGGACGGCCTGGTTGGGTGGTTGCGCGAGCTGGGGCTGCGCCATGTGGAGATCTCCGACGGGACCATCGATCTCGATCAGGACGTCAAGCGAGAGCTGATCGAAAGACTGTCCCGTGAGTTCACGGTTTTCGCCGAGGTGGGCAGCAAGGACGTCGACTTCATCATGCCCCCGTATGTCTGGGTAGAACAGATAGAACGCGACTTGCAGGCGGGAGCCTGGAAGGTGATCGCCGAGGCGAGGGAGTCGGGAACGGCCGGTATCTTCCGCGCCGACGGAGAGCCCCGTACCGGCCTGATCGAGGAGATCGCACACTCGATCGACCCGGGGCGGATGATCTTCGATGCTCCCCGCCAGAGCCAGCAGGTTTGGCTGCTCAAGCACTTCGGCACCGAGTGCAACCTCGGCAACATCGCCGCCGCCGACGTCCTATCGTTGGAGACACTGCGCCTCGGCCTGCGCTCGGACACGGTCGAGCGGTTCGCGCTGGGCGGCGAGGATTGACCGAGACAGCCGCCGGGGTGGATGGCGCGCCGGACCGTGCGCGCTCACCTGCAGCGGGGAGCGACCCGGTCGCAGGCATCGTCTTCGCCATGCTGGTGGTTGCCTGCTTCGCCGCGTTCCTGATCACGCAGCGGCTCAAGCACACGCCGACGGCCGTGCACAGGTTCAAGTTGTCGACCGCTTTCTCTCCCTACCCCAGGGGGCACACCAAGCTGGAGGAGATCTCCTTCGAGCTCGCCAACGCCGAAACGGTGACCGTCACGATCATCGACTCCAACGGAGACACGGTCGCGACACTCGTTCGCAACTATCCGGCGCCGCGCTACAAAGACGTCTCGCTGCGCTGGAACGGTCGTCGCGGCACGGCGCACCGCTTAGGCCACCTGATAACCCCGGGGGGCCGCAGCATCCCTGTGCCCGATAACGGAGGCGCGATCGCGCCTCCGGGCGAATACCGCGTCAGCCTCAGCCTCCTCAACCACGGACAGGTCCTGCTGCCGCGCAGCTTCTCCCTGGTGAGGCCGTGAGGATGCTCGCCACCAGCCTGCCGAGCGCGGGCACGCTCGCGCTCGGGCTCCTCCTCGCACTGGTCGTGATCGTGGCGCTCGTGTGGGTGATGCGCCGCTACCCCGACGCGTTCCCGCTGCTGGCCGTCCTCGCGTTGCCCTTCCGGCTGCCGATCTCGACCGGCGGCAGGACGGTGAACCTGCTGATACCGCTCTACCTGGTCGTCGCGGCGGGAACCTTCACCTACCTGTTGCCGCGACTGCTGCGCCGAGCCGCGAGCCGCGAGACCGCTCCGCGGGCGCGGGCCGAGCCGACGCGCCTGGCCTTCTGGAGCTCGCCACGCGGCGTCGAATGGCTGCTGTTTGCAGCCGTCGCCCTGTACGCACTGCAGGCGCTCTACTCGAGCGACCATGCCAAGGCCGCAGAGAACATCGCGTTCTTCTACGTGCCGTTTGCGCTGCTGTTCGTGCTGCTCAGAGATGTGCGCTGGACGCGCGAGCTGCTGCTGCGCTGCCTCGCCGTCGCGGTCGCGCTCGCGGTGCTGTTCGCCGGCGTCGGCTTCGTCGAGTACTACCGAAAGTCGCTGTTCCTGAATCCGAAGGTCGTGGCGGCCAACCAGTACGACAACTACTTCCGCGTCAACTCGGTGTTCTTTGACCCGAGCATCTACGGCCGCTTCCTGGCGCTCGTGATGGTCGCGCTGGCAGCGGCTGTGCTCGCGCGCGGCGCCGCCGCCTTCGACCGCGCGCGCCGCCGCGACGTGCTGATCGGCGGCGCCGTGCTGCTGTGGCTGCTGGCCGGGCTCGTCACGAGCTTCTCGCAGTCGAGCATCGCCGCGCTGATGTTGGGGCTTGCGGTGCTCGCCGCGTATCGCTGGGATGTACTTGCGACCGTATATGCGTCGGCTGCGCTGCTGGCGATCGCGGCGGTCGTGCTGGTCGCGGCCCCGGCGAGCTTGCACTTCGGGCTGAAGGGGTCGGGCGGATCGACGAACAACGCCACCAGCGGACGCACGAACCTGATCTCCGGTGGGCTGGATCTGTTCGCCAAACGGCCGCTCGAGGGTTATGGTTCGGGCTCGTTCGAAACCGAGTACAAGCTCCACAGCAAGGCGTCCGAGGCATCCGCCGAGAACGCCACCTCGGCCTCGCACACGATCCCGGTGACAGTCGCCGCCGAGCAGGGGATCATCGGTCTGACCGTCTACATAGCGTTGCTGATCGCCGCCTTCCTCATGCTGTTCGGCGGCGCCCGCGGCTCTCCCGCACGGATCGCTATTGCTGCCTGTTTTGCGGCGCTGGTACTGCACACGTGGACGTATGCAGACTTCCTCGAGGATCCACTCACATGGACGCTGCTGGGGATCGGCGTCGCGTTCGCGCGCGGAGAGAGATCGCTCTGTGAGACCCAGGAGCGCGACGCTGGGTCGATTGCTGTTGGCGCCGGTCGAGCACACGCCGCGTAGTTGTGAGCCAGCTGATGGCGTCTGTGAGCGATTGTGCATGCGCACACGGCGCTGGCCGACACGTGATCGGTCGGTCTGGCAGTAGGCAGTAGTTTCTGAGTCGTGCTCGCCTACCTGAAGCGTCTCGTCACCACTGGCGCGGCGTACCAGTTCGGGGACATTCTCGCCAAGGGACTCGCGCTCCTCACGCTCCCGCTGTACACGCGCCATCTGGATCCGGCAGCCTATGGCGCGGCCGAAACGCTGCTGACTGCGGTGGTCCTGTCGAGCATCCTGCTGCGGGTTGGGGTGGGCGAGGCCTTCATCCGCTTCTATTTCGACGACACGGATACCGAGCGTCGCGAGCGGATCGCCCGCACGGCCACGGCCACGGTCGCCTGGATCACAACGGTGGCTGCGCTGGTCTCCCTCGTATTCGCCGGCCCAATCTCGCGTCTGATCCTCGGCTTCCACGATCCGCTGCTGCTCGACTGCGCGATCGTCGGGCTGTGGGCGTTTACGAACCTCGAGATGGCCTATGCGCAGCTGCGCGTGGACGAGCGCAGGCGCGCGTACATCTACGCATCGGGGGCGAACGTGGCGATGACGGTGACCTTCACGGTCGCGCTGGTCGTGTTCGCGGACCAGGGCGCGCGCGGTCTGCTGCTGGGCAACTTCGGCGCTTCGGCGCTGGTCGTGCTCGGCCTGTGGTTCCTGCTGCGACGCCGCGTCTCTGTGCGCGTCAGGATTGCCGACCTGCGCGCGATGCTGCGCTTTGGGCTGCCGACTGTCCCGGCGGACGCAAGCGTGTACGCGCTACAGGTCGCCGATCGTCTCTACCTGTTCAGGAGCTACTCCGAGAGCGCCGCTGGCCAGTACGCGATCGCGGTCAAGCTCGCGACGGTCGTTTTCGTCGCGGTGCGCGGATTCCAGTACGCGTGGCCGCCGCTGGCCTACTCGGTTGAGAGCGACGAGGAGGCCGGCCGACTTTATTCGCTCGTGACCACCTACTACGCGCTCGCCACCGGCGTGGTCGTGTGCGGGGTGGCGCTGCTCGGACGCTGGATGGTCAGGCTGCTGTCTGAACATAGGTACTTCGACGCCTACAAGGCGCTGCCCTGGCTGGCGCTCGGCTGGGCGCTGTACGGGCTGTACATCGTGTTCATCGCGATCGCCGGCCGCGCCCGCGTGACCTCGCGCAATTTCCCCGCGGCAGCCGCTGGGCTGGCGGTCAACGTGGCGCTGCTGGTCTTGCTCGTGCCAGCCTCCGGAGCTGGGCTCGGGATCGCGGGCGCCGGTATCGCCCTGTGCGGGGCTTATGTGGCGATGCTCACGGTCATGTACACGCTCACGCGCACGCTCTTCAAAGTCGGCTTCGAATGGCTGCGGCTGACCCAACTGACGGCGATCTTGGGAGCCGTCGCGGTGTCGGGGGAGTTGCTGTTGCCCACGCATGGCCTCGAGGGATTGGTGCTGCGCACGGCGTGGCTCGTGCTGGTCCCGGTGCTGCTGGTGGGAACGCATTTCTTTCACCCCCACGAGTGGGTGCAGGCAAAGGCGCTCGTCGTCGACGGCCGCCGCCGCGTGGCGAAGTTCAGGGCCAGGCACGGCGAGGTTGAGGCCTACGCCGAGGATCCCTTCAGAGACATCTGACGGCCGCCAGGTGGTGAGTCCCATGTCGAGCCGTCGATCGACGCGCTCTGCCCTCAAGGCGTTGCGTGCGCAGGCCGATGCCGGTCGCGGATGCCCGAGCTCTATCCCTCGAGTGACGGCGGCGCGCTCCGTCAAGGTCGCTCCGCCACGGTTGCACATCTGAGGGGAGGGCCGCTCACGCGTGATGGAGCAGGTTGTACTCATCCGCGGCCTCGCGCAGGCCTTCGCCGTGGTCGGGGCGCAGTGTCGCGGTGACGTGGCGCCAATAGCGATTCGCATCCCGCCCGCCCACGTGCCCGGGCAGGACGAGCGCGACGAGCGCGCGCAGCGCGTAGGTCCAAGCGGTCAGCCAGCGCACTACGCGCGCGGCCACGGCGGAATGGTGCTTGCGCATGTAGCGGTCGCGGTTGCGAGAGAGCTCGACGATCCTGCGCTCGGAAACCGCGGCGGTGGAGAGCTGCTCGTGGTGGACGGCTACCGCCGAAGGCACGTACAGGCTGCGCCAGCCCGCGTCGCGCAGACGGCGGGCGAAGTCGACCTCGTCGGAGTAGACGAAGAAGTCGGGGTCGAGATAGTCGACCAGAGCAGCTGCCTCGCACCGCACGAGTAGGGCGGCCGACTGGCACCAGTCGACCTCACGCGTATGCGACCCACCGCTCTGGACGGTGAACAGACGATGTAGAAACAGCGCGCCCGCGAGCGCGGTCAGCGGCGTCGGAAAGCGCCATGCGCACGCCTGCGCGGTCCCGTCCGGGCGCAGCAGCTGCGCGCCCGCGCAGGCGGCGCCTGGATTGTCCTCGAGCGCTTTATACAGCGCGGCAGTCGCCCCCGGCAAGAGCTCCGAGTCCTCGTTGAGCAGCAGCGCGTAGCGCCCGCTCGCGCGACGCAGGAGCTCGGAGTCGTTGAACGCCTTGCCGCGCCGCTCGTCTAGCGCGATTACCTCGTCCACGGCGGGGTGGGCACGTGCGGCGCTGGCTGAGCCGTCCCGCGAGCCGTTGTCGAGCACTAGCGTCTCGGTGGCGAACGGCACGGTGGCGCGATCGGCCACGATCGCGTCCAGCCCATGCAGCAAGAGCTCGCGCTGGGAGGTGTTGACTACGCAGTAGGTCAGCTCGACGTCGGGCACACGCCTATTGTCCTCGGCGATGCGCGTCCACGTAGTCGACCCCTCGGCCTACACGCCACCGTACGACCATGCGCTGTGCCGCGCGCTGGCGTTGGCGGGAGCCGATGTGCAGCTGTTCACGAGCCGCTTTGCCTACGGCTCCGTGGCGCCTGCGGTCGAGTACGCGCGGCGTGAGTTCTTCTACCGGGCGGCGGTGGGCGCGCCGGCGTCGCGCCTGCGTACGGTCGCCAAGCTCGCCGAGCACGTACCGGACATGCTGCGCTACCGCGCTGCCGCGCGTGCGGCGGACGTCGTGCACTTCCAGTGGCTGTCCGTGCAGCACCTCGATGCCCATCTGCTCCCCGCCAACCGCTCCGCGTCCGGTGCCCGGCGGCCGCTGGTACTCACCGCCCACGACGTTCTTCCGCGCGAGCCCCGTCCTGGCCAGCTGGATGCCCAGCGCCGTCTGTATGAGCGCTTCGACGCGGTCGTTGTCCACTCCGCCCACGGCCGTGACCGTCTCGCGGGCGAGCTGGGGCTCGATCCCGCGCGCGTGCACGTCATCCCCCACGGCGCGTTTACGCATCTCGCGGCGGACCCACCCCAGTCGCCACCGTTTGCGACCGAGAAGCCGGTGGTGCTGTGCTTCGGGCTGATGCGCCCGTACAAGGGGATCGACCTGCTGCTGGAGGCATGGCGGGGCATCGAGGATGCCGAGCTGTGGATCGCCGGAATGCCGCGGATGGACATTGCTCCGTTGCGGGCTGCTGCCTCGCCAAACGTCCGTTTCGTGCCGCGCTTCATCGGCGACACTGAGCTGCCGGCCTACTTCCAGCGCGCCGATCTCGTCGTGCTCCCCTATCGCGAGATCGACCAGTCGGGCGTGCTGTTCACGGCGCTCGCATTTGGCAAGCCGCTGCTGCTGAGCGACGTCGGCGGCTTCCCCGAGATCGCTGCCACAGGCGCCGCACGAACATTCCCCGCCGGTGACCCATCCGCCCTGCATATCGGGCTGCGCAGTCTGCTGGACGATCCCGCCGCGCTGGCCACGCTCACAGAGCGAGCTCGCGCCGTGGCCGAGGGTGAGTACTCCTGGGACGAGATAGCCCGCCGCACGCTCGGTCTCTACGAGGCGCTCCTCCGCGAGAATCCCAGCGGATGAGGACTGCTCTTGAGATTGTGTTCTGGCTGTCGGCCGGCCTGATCGTGTGGACGCAGGTTGGCTACGCGTTGGCGCTGGCCGTCTTCACGCGTCTGTTCGCGCGGGTCTCGGACTCCTCGCCAGTTGGCTCCCTCCCCTCCGTGTCGCTAATCGTCCCCGCGCACGATGAGGAGACGGTCATTGTCGCGAAGGTGGCGAATACGCTCGAGCTCGACTACCCGCGCGAGCTGTTGGAGGTGATCGTCGCCTGCGACGGGTGCTCGGATGCGACCGCTGTGCAGGCGCGTGCGGCCGGCGCTGATGTCGTGCTGGAGCTGCCCCGCGGCGGCAAGATTCGCGCGCAGGATGCAGCTGTGCGCAGGGCGCGCGGAGAGATCGTCGCGTTCTCGGATGCCAATGCATTATGGGATGCTCCCGCCGCGAGGGCGCTCGCCGGTGCGTTCGAAGACCCGCGTGTCGGCTACGCATGTGGCCAGGTCCGCTTCGTGCAGGCCGCTAGTGGCGCCGATGCGACCAATCAGGAGGGCCTGTATTGGCGCTACGAGCTGGCCGTACGCGGGATGGAGTCGCGTCTGGGCTCGATCACGGCCGGCAACGGCGCCATCTACGCGACCCGGCGCGAGGCCTACATAGAGGTCGACCCGATCATGGGCCACGACCTGTCGTTCCCGTTCAACATGGTCAAGCGCGGCTGGCGCGCCGTGTATGTACCCGAGGCGCGCGCCACCGAGAAGATGGTGCCTTCGCTCGAGGGGGAGTTCGTGCGCAAGCGGCGCATGATGAGCCACGCCTGGCCGATCGTCCTGCGCGGCGGCATGCTGTCGCCGCGCGGCTACGGTTTCACCTACGCCCTGATGATCCTCTCCCACCGCCTACTGCGCTACGCCACCCCCGCGCTGCATCTGCTCGCGCTCGCGGCGAACGTCGCGCTCCTTGCAGACACCGCCGGCGCCCTCTACACGATCACGCTCGTGCTCCAGCTCGCGCTGCTCGCCGCCGCCGGCCTCGCCGGCACAGTGCGCGCCAGACCGTTGCTCGTGGCGCGTTACTACGTGTTGACCACCACCTCCCTCGCCGCCGGCCTGTGGGATTGGCTGCGTCACGGGACCACGGCGGCTTGGGATGCAGCCGAGGGCACGAGATGATCCGCCTGATGGCCGAGGGCCTTAGCAATCGGGTCCTCGCCGACAGATGCTGTGTCCTCGATCGCTCGTGTACGGAGGAGTGCACTTCGCTCACTGTGTCTGCGCCCCGCTTGACCCTCGGTCGTCCGGACGACCTCTGCAGATGATCCGCCGCGCGCTCGACATCACCGTCTCTGTGCTCGCGCTTGTGCTCAGCGCACCCGTGTTCGCCCTGGCGACGCTGGCGATCCGCCTTGAGTCGCGTGGCCCCGCGATCTACCGCCAGCGCCGCGCCGGCAAGGACGGGCGCCCGTTCGACGTGTTCAAGCTGCGCACGATGGTCGACGGCGCCGAGCACATCGGGGCTGGGCTCGCGGTCAACGTGAATGACTCGCGCATCACACGCGTCGGCGCCTTCCTGCGCCGCACTTCGCTCGACGAGCTGCCCAATCTGCTCAATGTGCTGCGTGGCGAGATGTCGCTGATCGGCCCGCGCCCAACGCTGCCAGCGCAGGTGGAACGGTACACCGAGCGCCAGCGCGGCCGGCTCACGGTCAAGCCTGGAATTACCGGCTGGGCGCAGGTCAACGGGCGCGCCTCGCTGCCGTGGGCCGAGCGGATCGAGCTCGACCTTCACTACATCGAGCACCGCTCGCTCGCGCTCGATCTGAAGATTCTGTGGCGCACCTGCACGATGGTCCTCGGCGGCTCAGGCCTCTATAAGGGTGAGACTGGTGGCTGGGAGGAGTCATGACGCCCGCGATCCGCGAGTCCCATGAGGAGGTTGGAGCGTGACGCCGGCCCGCGATGCGACACCCGCGATCTTGCTGACCGGCGTGGGCAAGCGCTACGACATCGTCTCCTGTTTCGCGCGCCTCACAACTACGGTTGTGGCCGACCCGAACCCGCTGGCGCCTGCCCAGTATGCGGCGCATGTGCGCTCCGCGGTGCCGCTGATCGACGACCCCGAGTATGTGCCCATCCTGGAGCGCCTGTGCGCCGAGCAAGGCGTCGGTGCCGTGCTGCCATTGACCGACCTCGACATCGAGACGCTCGCGCATGCTCGCGCCGAGGGGCGCCTGCCCGCGCTTGTGCCGTCCCCTGAGGTCGCGCGCGCTACATACGACAAGTACGAAGCCCACCTGCTGCTGCAGCGGCTGGGGCTGCCCTCCCCGCCGACCGTGCTGCCCGAAGCCGACATCAATGCGCTCGAATATCCGGTGCTGATCAAGCCACGCCAAGGCTCCGGCGCACGCTCGATCCACCGTGCCCGCGACGTCGATCAGGCGCGCTTCTTCATCGACTATGTAGCTGAGCCCGTGATGGTCCAGCGTGCGATGGCTGGCGCGGAGCTGTCAATCGACTGTCTCGGCGATCTCGACGGGCGCTGCCTGAACGCGATCCCCCGCACGATGCTCGAGTCGCGCGGGGGGGAGTCGATCAAGGGCGAAGTCGTCCGCGACGAGGAGCTGATCGAGCTGGGGCAGCGTGTCATGGAGGCGCTGGGAGTGATCGGGCCGGCAACGATTCAGGTCTTCCGCGACCCCGATATCGGTTTGGGAATCACCGACGTGAATACGCGCTTCGGCGGCGCTTTCCCCGCGCCCGTCTACGCGGCGCTGCCCGGTCGCACTTATCCAGAGCTGATCGTCAAGCTCGCCGCTGGCGAGACGGTCGCCCCTCATGTGGGCGAGTTCCGCGCGGGAATGACATTCAGCCGCTACTACTGGCAGCTCGAGCTCGACGAGCGCCTGCAGCCGACCGCTCGCGACATCGTGTCGGGGGGACCACCCTCGCCAAGGTAGACGCCGGTCGAGCTAGAATTACGGCTCGTGGCCACATTGCTCGCCGATCCCCCGCCTGCTCCCAGCACCGAGCAGCCGCCAGCGTCCGAGTCGCCAGGCGCGCCGCTAGCGCCCGTGCCTGCCTCCGGTGCTGCGCCTGGGTCTCCCGCGACACCCCAGCAGCGAGCCTGTGCTAACTGCGGCACGCCTCTGGGCGTCGATCAGGACTGGTGCCTACAGTGCGGCGCTGGTGCCCCCGGCAGCCTCGGCACGCACACGCCGAGCTGGCGCTCGGCGGCGACGGTGATTGGCGCCACCGCACTCCTGGCGGTTGGTGCCGCTGCTGCCGCGTACGCCGCGCTGAGCAGGGAAGGACCCCACCGGGCACGGCCGGTGATCATGACGGTTGCGCAGGTTCCCGCGCCCACCGCGGCGGCGCCGGTCACGCCCACCACGCCGGGCGGTGTCACGACCCCGACGCCGAAAACCCTCGGGACGCCCACCACCGCTAACCCCTTCTTTCCCAGCGGCACCACCAAACCACCGAAGATCCCGCTCGCGGCTGCCACGCCGAAATCCTCCTCGGGGACGAAGACCACCACGCCTGCCACCCCCAACGCTGGTGAAACCACCCCCTCCACGACCCCCACGAAATCGACCGGCGGCTCGACGCCCACTACCGAAGGGCAGCCGACGGCGATCCTGCTCGACACCAATGCGGCCGCCACCTACAACCCCTACGGCTACCCCGCGAGCGACTTCGGTGACCCAAGCCTGGCGATCGACGGCGACATCTCGACCGCCTGGACCGCGCAGGTCAATCCCGCCGTGGCCCCGAAGATGGCGGAGGGCCTCGTGATCGACCTGAAGGTCGCGCAGAAGCTATCCGCGCTCGAGCTCACCACTTCCACTCCAGGTATGACCGTCCAGGTGTACGGCGCCAACGGCCACACCCTGCCCGCCTCGATCACCGACCCGGCGTGGCATCAGCTGAGCCCCTACCGGGTCGAGCAGAAGAAGCGTGTGCGCATTCGGCTCACTCACCCAAAGACGGCGTTTCGCTTCATCACGCTGTGGATTAGCAAGGCTCCTGCCGCGTCGATCGGCACCGCCCAAGCGCCCGGGCATGTGAGCATCAACGAAGTCGAATTGCTCCCAACAACCTGACGGCCGGAGTACGCTCAGCCACCGCTCGCCCGCGTCGCCGTGCGCTTCGCAGTACTTTTCGCCGGTCGCGCGGCTGCCGGGCGTTTCGCCCGCCCGCCGCGCCGCGTGGTCCAGACCTCATCGAGGAACGACGCGATCTCTTCCGTGAGCCGCTCGGGCTGCAGACGCAGCTCCACGAGCGAGTCGGCCTCCAGTAGTCGCCCGTTCGGCAGCTCGTCGACGAGCATGCCTGCGTCTGAGAAGGGGTGAACGGGATCGCGATGGTGACCGAGGACGAGCGTGGGCGCCCGGAACGTGCGTCGCTCCGAGCGATGGGGGGCGATGCGCCCGAAGAACAGGCCCTGCAAGAGCGCGCCGCCGGGACCTGGTTCCTGGCGGATCAGGTCGAGTATGACGTTGCCATAGTGGGGGAGCAGTCGCCGGGGCACCATACGTGCGCCCCGCGCGAGCAACTTCATCACAGGCTCACCGAACGTGAGCGCGACGAGCGGCGGTGTGAAGGCCAGCGCGCTCCACAGCAGCGCGTTGTCGAGTACCGGCATCTCGAGCACCATCCCGCGCAGTCGCTCAGGCGCCACGGAGGCGATCTCCAGGGCGGTGTTTGCTCCCAGCGAGGTGCCCATCACGATGGCCTGCTCGATCTCCAGGTGGTCCATCAGCGCGATCACCTGTGAGGCAAAGAAGGCCATCGAATAGCGCCACATGTCGCGTGGGCGATCGGAGGCCCCGTGGCCGAGCAGATCGACCGTGATCACGTGGTTCCCGCGCGCCGCGAGGTCCTCGGCCAGCGGCCAGTGCATCTCCTGGGAGAGCAGCAGTCCGTGGATCAGGATCAGCGGTCGCGTGCTCGCCGGCGCGCTCTTCGCGGTACGTCCGCGCTTGCCCGCCGCGGTGACGGCCGCGGGCCCTCCACCAAACTCGGTGTAGGCGATGCGCTGTCCTTGAAAGCGAAAGGAGGACATACATCCAGCCTACCCGCACGCGAACCCGGGCGATGCCGTGGATCGCCCGGGTTCGGTGTTATCCCTCTCCGGTGGTCTTCCACTGGACTGGCCGGCAGGCGCGCGGTCCAGCGTGACCCGCCCTTGAAACCCGTCATAGGCCCAGAAGGTGCGCTCTTGTGAGATGACTCTTAGAAGTCGTCAAATCGCCGGGGCGCTCACCGCGGGCGCAAGAGCGTGGCACGGTATGGGCGCGCTAGCTTTCCGAGACAGCTTCACGCCCTGCAAACCGCTGGGCACACCACCAGGAGGGAGACGACTCATGGCCAAGCAGCCACGCATTCTCGCCGGCGAGACCGCCGCGATCACCGGCGCCGCGCGCGGGATCGGGCGCGCGACCGCGCAGGCGTTTCTGCGCCAGGGCATCAAGGTGGCGATCGGCGACGTGGACTTAGAGGCAGCTCAGCAGACCGCCTCTGAGCTGGGGCCGAGCGCGATCGGGCTGCCACTCGACGTGACCGACCGTGCCTCGGTCGCGGCGTTTCTCGATTGCGTCGATGAGCAGCTCGGCCCGGTCGACGTGCTGGTCAACAACGCCGGGATCATGCCGATCGGCCCGTTCCTCGACGAGGACGACGCGACCGCCCAGCGGATCCTCGACATCAATGTGCACGGCGTGATCAACGGCATGAAGGTCGCCCTGCCGCGCATGATCGCCCGAGGCAGCGGCCATGTCGTGAACGTCGCCTCGCAGGCCGGGAAGTACGGTTTACCGGGCGGCGCCACCTATTGCGCGAGCAAGGCCGCGGTCATCAACCTCAGCCGCTCGGTGCGCAAGGAACTGCGCGGCTCAGGGGTGGAGATATCCGTCATCAGCCCGGTGGCGGTCAACACGGAATTGGGCCTCGGCGTAGGCGAACCGCGCCAGCGCCAGTTCCGGAAGATCGAGCCCCAACAGGTGGCGGATGCGATCGTACAGACGCTGCGCCTGCCGAGGTTCGACGTGCACGTACCGAAGCAGCTGCAGATGAGTGAGCGGATCGGCGGGCTGTTCCCGATTGGCCTCCAGGACGCCCTCTCGCGTATGTCCAGGGCAGACGCTGTCCTCTCCAACATCGACACCAGCGCCCGCGCCGGCTACGAGCTGCGCGCCGCGCGCTCCGAGCCCGGGTTGCCATCGGCGCCCGAGCAGTCGCAGATCAGCCGGTCCACCGCGGATTGACCGCCGTCGCGAGCAGGCGGTCAGCTCGGCCCGTCGCGAGCGCGTGGCGATCGACTGGCCCGGCTGGGCCTCGCGATCAGCCCGCGGTAAGCCAGTCCGCGATCAGTCGCCCAATTAACGGTCCTTGGTCCTCTTGGAGGAAGTGCGAGGCGTTCCCGATCACCTTCGGCGCGGCGCGACCGATCGACTCCGCAAAACGCTCGCCGACCGACAGCGGCAGGACGGGATCACTGTCGGCCCACAGCATCAGCGTCGGGCGGCGATCCTCACGCAGCGCGTCGAGCACGCGCTGCCCGGCGACGGCCCCCGGCGCATCCGGCGTCCGTGGGATCAGCAGCGGAAAGGCGCGCGCACCGGCCTTGGAGGCGACGCTGGGATACGGCGCTTCATAGGCCGCGATCACCTCGTCGCCGGGGTCGTTCTTGCATGCGCCGCGCACGAGAAAGCCGACCGGGAGGTCCTCGGTGCGGGCCACGAAATCGCGGAAGGCGATCCAGGCGTCGGTCATGCGCTGGTGTCCGGTGAACAGGCCGGTGTCGAGGATCACCAGGTGGTCTATGCGCTCTGGGTGCTCGACCGCCAGCCGCAGCCCGATCGGCCCGCCCCAATCGTGCACGACGATCGTCGCGCCCTTTAGGTCGAGATCGTCCAGCAGCGTGGTGACGAGCGCGACATGGCGGTCGTAGGAGTAGAAGTCCACGTCGATCGGCTTGTCCGAGCGACCGAAGCCGGCTAGGTCGGGGACGACGCAGCGGAAGCCCGCGTCGCGCACGGGCGGGATGACCTTGCGCCACAGAAATGACCAGGTGGGCTCGCCGTGGAGGAAGATGACGGGCGGCCCGTCGCCCTCTTCGAGGTGGGCCAAGCGCAGGCCGTCCACCTCGCGATAATGGGAGGCGAAGGGGAAGTCAGGGAGCCCTTCCAGCAGCTCATCGGGGGTGCGCACCACGTCGGTCATTTCGTCGAGGAGCATATTCGGGCTCCATCGGTTAGGCTCGCGCCCAGTGCACTTGGCGACGCTTCAGCTGGCACCCATTTTGGGGGCGGAGAAGAGCAAAGTCCCGTTCTATATCGCGGGCGGCGCACTGGTTGTGTGGGCACTGGTCGTGTCTCTCGGCCTCGGCCTACGCCGACCGGACTTCCCCAATAGCCTGACGGGCCAGCGCGCGGTGATCGCGATCACCGCGGTGCTCGTCCTGGCGACCCTGTCGATGGCAGTAGTGACATCGGGCGGGAGCACGAAGGCCGAAGCGTCGTCTTCCTCGGCGGTGGCGCCGAGCGGGCCCTCGACCCGGATGCCCGCGGGCACGGCTGTGACCGCGCTCAAGCTCGCGGCCAACCCGTCCGGTCAACTGGCCTACAACGCCAAGCAGCTGAGCGCTAAAGCGGGAGACGTGACGATCACGATGACGAATATGTCTCCTCTCGAACACAACGTGACCATCGCGCAGGGGAGCACCGTGCTCGGATCGACCCCGACGTTTATAGGCGGCAGTAAGACGCTCACGCTGAATCTCAAGCCGGGCACCTACACCTTTTACTGCTCCGTCCCCGGGCATCGTCAAGCGGGGATGGAAGGCACGCTGACGGTTTCCTGAAGACGAGATAGAAGGAGATTTCATGGACGTTATTGCCAGGCTCGACGAGGTTCGCGGCGCTATTAGCGTGCTTGAGCACCCGTTCTATCGACGCTGGAGTGCGGGCGAGCTGAGTGCTGAGGAGTTGAGGTGCTACGCCGGGGAGTACCGCCACGCGGTCGTCGCACTGGCGACGGCATCGGAGTTGGCGGCCGTAAAGGCGGGGCCAGCGCATGCGGCGGGGCAGCGGCGCCACGCCGAGGAGGAGAAGGGGCATCTGAAGTTGTGGGAGGAGTTCGCGCGCGCCGCGGGCGCACGGCCGATTGACGCGGCCGATGGAGAGCGGGCGCTGGCAGAGACGGAGGCTTGCGTGGAGGCATGGACGGCAGGAGAGGACGTGCTGGAGCATCTGGCGGTGCTCTACGCGATCGAGGCCAGCCAGCCGGCGGTGTCGAAGACCAAGATGGAGGGGCTGACGGCGCATTACGGCTACACCGAGGAAGGCCCGGCGGTCGAGTACTTCCGGTTGCACGAGGTGCTCGATGTCGAGCACGCGCAACACGCACGCGAGCTGATCGCGGAGCTCATGACCGGCATAGACGATCCCGAGGAACAGGCCGGCAGGATGGTCGCCCGTGCGCGCGCGGCGCTCGAGGGTAACTGGCGGCTGCTCGACGGAGTCGAAAGGCTGCGTGTCGGCGACGAGGAGGCAGTGAGCGCGTAGGGCCGTCAGGCCGTTCGTGCAGGCGCACGCGTAGGCGCGGAGAGACGCCATGCGAACAGGACCGCGGCCACCGAGGTGGCGAGGTTGAGGCTCGAGACCCCGGGTCGCATCGGAATGCTTACGCGCGCCTCAGCGCGGGCAGTCAACTCCGGACTGAGGCCGTAGCGCTCGGTGCCAAATGCGAGCACCGCGCGCTCAGGCAGCGTGGCGGGGTCGAGTGGATCGCCGTCGGGGTCGACCGCGAGCAGCGGGCGGTCGCTCCTCTGCAGGATCTCCAGCTGCTCTATGCGCGCGACGGGCAGGGCGTAGTGCAGACCCGCGGCGCCGCGCAGCGCGTCGGGGTGCCAGGGGTCGTGGCTGCCTGTGGTGAGCACTCCGGCGACGTCGGCGGCGGCGGCGACGCGGACACAGGCGCCCATGTTGCCGAGGTCGCGCGGGTCCTCGAGCAGGACGACGGGCGAGAGCTGGCGGTCGGCGAGCAGCGCGGCGGGATCGATGGTGCGGCGTTCGGCCAGGCCGATCACACCCGTCGGCGGGGCCAGTGGAGAGAGTTGGGCGAAGACGGAGGGGTCGACCTCGCGCGTGAGCGCGCGCAAGCGCGCGCTCAGGTCGGGTGCTAGCAGTGCAGCGAGACGGTCGAGCTCGGAGGCGTCTGCGGAGACGACCTCGAGTAGGTTGGCACCGAAGCGCAGGGCGTGCTTGAGTGGGTGAAAGCCTTCAAGGACGGCGAGCGAGGGATCGCGCCGCGCGCGTCCAAAGCGCGGGATGAGCGACCCGTCTTGCACGGGGCGATGATATAGAGAGCTGAGATGAGGCTAGAGGGAATACACCACATCACCGCGATCACCGCAGATGCACGCGGGAATGTCGAGTTCTATGCAGGCGTGCTCGGGTTGAGGATGGTGAAGAAGACCGTCAACCAGGACGATCCGACCGTGTACCACCTCTTCTACGGGGACGAGGAGGGCTCGCCGGGGGCCGACTTGACGTTCTTTGAGTACCCGCATGCAGCGCGTGGGGAGGTCGGCGCGGGGATGGTGCACCGCATCGTCTGGCGGATGGCCTCAGGGGCGGCGCTTTACTTCTGGGAAGAGCGCCTGAAGGAGCACGGCGTGAGCTCAGAGCGCACAGAGGAGAGCTTGCTGTTCGCCGATCCGGAGGGACTGGAGCACGAGCTGAGGATCACGGTGACGGAGGACGAGCCGCTGAGCGCGAGTGCCCCCGATGTCCCGAGCGAATACGCGTTACAGGGGTTTGACGGGGTGCGCGTCTACAGCGACGATCCGGCGCGCAGCGAGCGGCTGCTCGGCGAGACGCTCGGGTTTGCCCACGACGAGGATGATGATGGACGCTGGGAGGTGCGTGGCGAGCAGCGGGGTGGTTTCTACGCGTATGACCCCGCCCCTGAGACCCGCGCGCGGCAGGGTGCGGGGACCGTGCATCACGTGGCGTTCGCAGCGTGGGTGCAGGACGAGGAGGCGTGGCAAAAGCGGTTGGCGGCGGCGGGCGCCAGGCCTACACCGGTGATCGACCGGTTTTATTTTCGGTCCGTTTATTTCCGTGAGCCCAGCGGCGTATTGTGCGAGATCGCGACGATCGGCCCGGGGTTCGCCGTCGACGAGGAGGAAGAGCATCTCGGCGAGCGACTGTCGCTGCCGCCAAAGTTCGAGTCCCTGCGCGAGCAACTGGAAAGCACGCTCACGCCGCTGCCGGAGCCGCCCTCGCGAGGCGCCGCTTAGCACGGATTGGAGAGAGCGGATCGTGAGCGCCAAGCAGGAATTGCCGATCATTCACTTCGCGTCGCGGGACACGTGGAAGGTGTGGCTGGCGGAGCAGCACGCGAGTTCGAGCGGTCTGTGGCTGAAGATCGCCAAGAAGGGGTCGGGAATTGCGACGGTGTCTTACGCGGAGGCGCTGGAAGTGGCTCTCTGCTACGGCTGGATCGACAGCCAAAAGGGCGGATTCGACGATGAGTACTTCCTGCAACGGTTCACACCGCGCAAACCGAAAGGCAAGTGGTCAAAGATCAACCGCACGAAGGCGACGGACCTGATCGAGCGATGCGAGATGCAGCCCGCCGGCCTGAGAGAGGTCGAGCAGGCCAGGGCGGACGGTCGCTGGGACGCTGCATACGAGGGACAGAGCACCGCGACGGTGCCGGAGGATCTGCGGCGGGAGTTGGAGCGGAATGAGGCGGCACGAGAGTTTTTTGCCACGCTCGACAGCGCGAACAGGTACGCGGTGCTCTACCGAGTACAGGAGGCCAAGAGGCCAGAGACGCGCGCGCGACGCATCGATAAGTACGTGACGATGCTTGCGGGAGGCAAGAAGATCCACCCCTGAGTCCACCCCTGAGCGTTCCCATGGGGCAGCTACGGCCGCCAGGAAGCCGAGTTTCGGCGCACGCGCCTGAGATCCTCTCTATGGAGCCTACCGGGATCGAACCGGTGACCTCCTGCTTGCAAAGCAGGCGCTCTCCCAGCTGAGCTAAGGCCCCGAGGCTTTCGAGTGTAAGAGTGCCTAACAAGATAGGCGGTGCGGTCGGGGCGTGCATGGATGATTGAATGCCCACCCACCCGACGGATCGGATGCCCGCCCACCCGGTGAAGCGCATGCTGCCGATCATCCGGGATCGCCCAGCATGCGCGAGCCGTCACGTGACGAGACGATCGAAGATCCACGGGATCTTCGATCGGTGTCCAGCGCCGTGTCCATGGACGCATCCGGACGTGCCGATCTTCCTGTCAGGTGCTCTAAGGGAAGGATCGCTCGGCGCAACGGTCCCGGTCCCACGCTGGGAGCTACTTGTCGAAGTCGAAGTCGCGGGGTGGCTGTTGCTCGAACCACAGGCGCTCCTGCTCGGGCGTGTCGCGAAGGAAGTCCGGCGTCTCCTCCAGCACGTCCTCGGCGGCCGGCTCCTCGTCGTCCCCCATATCTACCGCAGGCACTTCAGATGGTCCGATCGGGACCTCCCACTCCAGCGAGTCCTCCGCAGGATGCTCTCCCGCGGCGTCTGACGTAGTAGGCATGGGCGCGGCGCCCTGCCTCTCCTCTTCAAGGACGGTCCGCATGTCCAGCTCCGCCGTCTCCTGACCGACATTCGAGAACCCCGGGCCGGGTGCTGGCTGGAGCTCCCCGAGAGGATCGTCGCCCGCAGTCGCACCATCTAGGAGAGCCATCCCATCAGGGGCGTCGAGCGTGGCGTCCATAGGCGGCGTCCTTGCCAAGCCCTCGGAGGTAGCCTCCTCGGGAGCGATCACGTCGTCCTCCATCTCCGCGTCGCCATGACGGGCAATGGGGTCGAGGACCTCCCGCTGTTCACGGGCGACCTCACCTGGATCCGCGCCGCGTAGGCGCTTCAGCTCCAAGTGCTCGCGGATGGCGTCATCGAGCAATCCCATTGCGCCGTCAAACCATACTGCGCTTGAGTGCTCGCGTTCTCCCACTACACTTCTACCGTCTTGCGCGCAGCCACCGACGCGCGCGTATGTATGGGGCTATAGCTCAGTTGGGAGAGCGCCTGGATCGCACCCAGGAGGTCGGGGGTTCGAGTCCCCCTAGCTCCACTCACACGAAAACCCTGGAAACGAGCGCTTTCTCAGCGCCCGCCTCC
>Ga0116216_10000159_pt1 | contig 62804 bp, 56 predicted proteins | sample Sb_taG_11_FD_89696 | JGI IMG/M metagenome (GOLD analysis project Ga0116216, IMG submission 89696) | Peat soil microbial communities from Weissenstadt, Germany - Sb_50d_3_AS metaG | ecosystem: Environmental > Terrestrial > Soil > Wetlands > Peat | place: Germany: Weissenstadt | collected 2010-09-21 | reverse complement strand
GGGAATCGAAGCCAAACCGAGGGAACGGAAGGCTAACGAGCCCGGCGTGAACATGGCGGTGACCCGCTCCCGCATCGCCTGGGCCTCCGGCGTCTCGTCCACGGCTGCGGTTGCGGCCGGCTCAGGCGCGCTTGGCGGATCCCGCACCAGGTCCGCCACCCGGTGGTGCTCCGAAGGGGGAGTGCCGACATACATGTCCAGTCCGAGGGGCCGAACCACCGCCGCGGCAAGGAAGTCGCCGAATCGGTCCGTGCCCGCCGCTCGCCGTACCACCTCGCCGACGAGCCAGCCGAAGGTGACCGCGTGGTAGCCCTGCTTGGAGCCGGGCTCCCAGACCGGTGCCTGACGTTCGAGGGCTTCGACCATTCGCTCCCAGTCGAGGGCGGCCCCAGGGGGCAGGTCCTCGTCGACCACCGGAAGGCCGGCCTGGTGCGTGAGGAGGTGCCGAACGGGCATTGCCGACTTGCCCATCGCAGCGAACTCGGGCCAGTACTCGGTCACAGGGGCGTCGAGGTCGAGCCTCCCTTGATCGGCGAGGATGTGGGCACAAAGGGCAGTCATCCCTTTGGTCGTCGAGTACACGTTGACGAGCGTGTCCCGCGTCCAGGTTCGGGTTCGTTCGCGATCGGCCCAGCCCGCCCACAGGTCAGCGACGGTTTCCCCGTCGAGGACGAGGGCAAAGGCGGCCCCCACCTCTCCGTGGTCGCGGAAGTTCCTCTCGAAAGCGTCGCGGATCGGTTCAAAGCCGGTGGCGCAGGTTCCGTGAATCTCAGGGATATCGGTCACGTCACTATCTTCGGTCCGCGGAACAGGGCGCGTCGAGCAGGGTCGCGACCGAGGTTCGAACGCCACATCGCCAGTCTTGGGACCAGTCTCATGACTCACCGCCGGCAGTGATCGGTGGTGGGGCCTGTGTGAGCCGGCGACGCCGAACCAACCCCTAGTGGGTGATCGCTCACTTTGTTATCCTGCGAAGAGATTCAACGCACCCAATAGACGAGGAGCTTCTGCCATGTCGCGGGTACCGATCTTCGACGCCGACAATCACATGTACGAGACGCGTGACGCGTTCACCAAGTTCCTACCTGATCGCTACAAGTCGGCGATCCAGTACGTCGACGTTGAGGGACGTACCAAGATCGCGGTGCGGGGGCAGATCAGCGACTACATACCCAACCCGACGTTCGACGTTGTCGCGCGACCGGGGGCGCAGGAGGAGTACTTCCGGAAGGGGAATCCGGATGGAAAGAGCCGCCGGGAACTCTATGGGGAGCCGATTCGGGCCATCCCTGCGTTTCGCGAGCCCGAGCCGCGCATGGAGATGATGGACGAACTAGGGGTCGACCGATCGATGCTGTATCCGACCCTTGCCAGCCTGCTCGAGGAACGGATGAAGGACGATCCGATCTTGACGCACGCGGCGATTCACGCGCTCAACGAGTGGATGTACGAGACCTGGACATTCAACTTCCACGACCGCATCTTCGCGACCCCGGTTATCACACTGCCGATCGTCGAGCGGGCGATCGAGGAGTTGGAATGGTCGCTCGAACGGGGCGCCCGCGCGGTACTGATTCGTCCCGCCCCGGTTCCCGGCTATCGGGGAACGCGCTCGTTCGCCAAGCCCGAGTTCGACCCGTTCTGGGCCAAGGTGGCCGAGTCCGACGTGCTTGTCGTCATGCACGGGTCGGACAGCGGCTACGCCCGCTGGGCGAACGAATGGACCGGCACGGATGCAGAGATGCAACCATTCAAGTCGGGTGTGCCAGTTGCGTTCCGACTCATGAACGCGACTCGGCCGGCCGAGGACGCGGTCGCTTCGATCCTCTGCGAGAACCTCTGCTCCCGGTTCCCGACCCTCAAGATCGCGATCGTGGAGTTGGGAATGTCGTGGATGTTCCCGCTGATCGACCGTCTGAAGGACATCTACAAGAAGGTGCCGCAGGACTTCGAGGAGAATCCGATCGACGTGGTGAAGCGCAACATTCACGTCTGCGGGTTTTGGGAGGAAGACTTCGGTGCCCTCGCCGGCTTGCTCGGTGACACGCAGGTCATGTTCGGTTCGGACTGGCCCCACCCTGAGGGTCTTGCTCGACCCGCCGATTTCGCGGACGAACTTGCTCATGTGCCAGAACCGAGCCTGCGCAAGATCATGGGCGAGAACATGGCCCGGCTGATGAAGGTTCCTAGCGTCGCTGTGTGAGAGGTCGCGCACCGACCTCCCGCGATGCCGGCCTCCCGCCGGAATGGGGGTCTGGGCCCGCCTGGGTCGCGATTGTCACGTCAAGCTGACGCTCGTGGACCGGGACGAGACAGGGAAGCTTCGTCGGCGCGGCCACCGAACGTGAACGGGCTCAACCTTGGGGCGCCCGGCGCCCCTATCGGGTGCAGTCCTCGGTCGCTTCGCCCTGAGGATGCCATCGGGCGGAGCTTCTTCCTGTCGTTGCACCAACGCGAACGAGCCGCGAGGAGCCCTTGACCGAAAGCGAGCGCTCAGTTAGTTTCGCCGCGGTGGCGATCGCGAGGGTGACCGTCAAGATCGACGGAACGCATCTCGAGGAACTCTCCATCGGATACGAGTTGATCGGCGACCGGGGTCGGATCTGGGTCGTCACGCCGGGGGGTCGGTTCGATCGCAACTACCCCGGCGTCCGGGAGTACGCGACCGCACTGGCGGAGTTGGGCAATCGGGTCCTCATCTACGACCGGCCGAACACCGGAGAGTCGGACGTCTGTTTCGTGGGTTCCACTGAATCGGCCATGCAGGCCGACACGTTGGCCGCCCTGCTCCGGGAGCTGGGTTTGACGCCCGCCGTCATCACCGGTGGCTCTGGCGGCTCGCGGGTCTCGCTACTTGCGGCTTCGCGCCATCCCGACGTGACTGCGGGACTAGGGGTCTGGTGGATCAGCGGGGGGGTGTACGGGCTCCTCACCATCGGGACCGGCTATTGCGCCGAGTCGATTCGAGCCGCATGGACCGGCGGCATGGAAGCCGTCGTCGCCATACCCGAGAAGATCCAAGGCAACTGGCAGGAGGTGATGAGCCTCAACCCGGCGAACCGCCAGCGCATCTTGGATCAGGATCCCAAGGAGTTCATCGCCACCATGGAGAGGTGGCTGCTCGCGTACTGTCCATGCGGTGACGATGTCGTGCCCGGCCTACCCGATGCGGCGGCCAAGGCCATGACGATGCCGACCATCGTGTTCCGCAGCGGGGGGAGCGACCCCTTCCACACGCGGGCTACCTCGGAGGCGGTCGCCGGCCTTCTCCCCAATTCCGAGCTCGTGGAGCCCCCGTGGGGCGACCGAGTGTGGCTTGAGACCACGCCCGGCCGTCGCTTTGACGTGTGGCAGCGACTGGCCCCGATCCTCAACGGTTGGGCCGACCGCACGATCGGCTGACCCATGACGATCCGCCTGAGCCCAGACGAGGCGTGGGAGGTCATCGACGGATCGCACACCGGGATCCTCACCACCCTTCGCGCCGACGGATCCCCGGTGACCCTGCCAACGTGGTTTGTTGTTTTGGATCGGACCATCTGCATGTCCACCCCCAGCCAGACCAAGAAGGTGCGACGCATCCGTCGCGACCCCCGAGCGTCGTTTCTTGTCGAATCGGGGTTGCGGTGGGCTGAACTGCGAGCCGTACACGTGAGCGGGCGCATCGAGATCGTCGAGGACGAGGCGACGATGGTTCGTATTCGGGAGGCCCTGGACGACAAGTACGCGTCATTCCGCACCGCCCAGGCGAACATGCCCGAGGCGACAAGGAACCACTACGCCAGCCGGACCTTTCTGCAGCTGGTGCCCGAACCGCGGGTGCTCACGTGGGACAACAGTCGTATCTCCCTGGCCTAGCCCGATGAGCGACTTGGTGGTCGATGACTCCGAAGGGATCCGGACCATCACGTTCAACCGTCCGGAGGCGAAGAACGCCCTGACGGTCGCGATGCGGCGCGAGCTCTGTCAGCTGCTCGACGATGCCGACCGCGATCCGCGAGTGCGGTCGGTCATCCTGACCGGCACAGATCCGGTTTTCACCGCAGGCGTGGACTACAAGGAGGTAGACCCCTCATTCGATCCCCGCCAGCGACGCTTCACAGTGAACCCCGGGCGGGCGCTCCGGGCGATGCACACACCTGTCGTTTGCGCGGTGAACGGGCCCTGTGTCTCGGGTGGCCTGGAGATCGCCCTCAGTGCGTCGTTCATCGTCGGCTCGGACCGGGCCCGTTTCGCCGACACGCACGCCAGGTTGAACGTGGTGCCGGCTTGGGGACTGTCCGCCCTGCTGCCGAGGGCGGTGGGGCTGCGAAAGGCCCGCGAGCTGTCGCTCACGGGCAACTTCGTCGACGCCCAGGAGGCGCTGCGCATCGGGCTCGTGAACCACGTGGTTCCCCACGACGAGCTCATGGTCTTCACCCGGCAGCTGGTCGGCCAGATCTCCGACTCGTCGGCGGTGGCAGAGGTCCTGTCCCTCTATGAGCAGGGAGAGGACCTGTCCTTGAGCGGATCCCTCGCTCTCGAAGCGACGCGGGTGGCCGACGGACCAGAGTGGGACTCGGCCGCCTTCACCGCGGCGGGCCGCGATGCGGCGGCCCGCCAACGCCAAGGCGGTTGATCCGGCCGAGCAGGCTCGAATCGGTTCGGGGTTGACGATCACCGGCGCCCGGGCGAGAGCGCACCGCGGAGCGTCGTGCACCAAAGGACCGCCGGTGTTGGCCGGAAATGGGTGCCGACCAGGACGACGGTCATATCGTCGTTTCGGTCGACAAGGTGCCAGTTCAGATCCGCCGGCTCAGTCTCTCCTCGCGCGGGGCCGCGCGGCGGACGAGAAGGCCGGGCTTACGAGTCGGCGGCGCGCGAAGACAGTGGACGGTTCCCATAAGTAAGTGAGCGCCCACCTACAAACGTGTTAATATTGCCTGGTGCACGTTGGATTCGGGCCCAATTTTCAGAACCTCGATGGTCAGCTGACCGATCTCGAGGTCTATGAGCGTGACCTTCAGTTGGCCGCGCGCGCCGAAGACGCCGGCTTCGACTCGGTGTGGTCGTCCGAGCATCACTTTTCGGATTACCAGCTGACCGCCCAGATGCTCATGTTCCTCGCCTGGGTGGCCGGGCAGACGAAGCGCATCAAGCTCGGCACGATGGTGACGGTCCTGCCCTGGCACGACCCCATCCGGGTCGTGGAGAGCTTCTCTGTGCTGGACCACCTCTCAGGAGGTCGGGCGATCCTCGGCATGGGACGCGGACTCGGCCGGGTCGAGTTCGACGGCTTCCAGACCCCGATGAGCGAATCGCGTGGGCGCTTCACCGAATACACGCCGGCGATCCTCAACGCGCTCGAGACGGGTTGGATCGAGTCGGACGGTGAGATCTACAAGCAGCCTCGCACCGAGATCCGGCCGCGTCCGTTCAAGACCTTCAAGGGGCGCGCATTCGCCTCTGCCGTCTCCCCCCAGTCGATCGAGTTGATGGCACGTCTCGGCGTGGGGATCATGGTCATCGCGCAGAAGCCGTGGGAGACGGCCGAGGCTGAGCTCGCCGACTACCGTGAGCGCTTCCTCGAACTCAACGGCTTCGAGGCGCCGAAGCCGATCCTTGTCGTGGTGGCCGGGGTGACCAAGACCAAGGCGGAGGCGCAACGGGTCCGGGAGGTGCACCTGCAGCGGTGGGCGCGCTCAACCGTCGAGCATTATCAATTCGCGAACCCCGGCTTTGCTGAGATCAAGGGCTACGAGTACTACGGCGCGCTGGCCAAGAACATCGAGCGTCACGGGCTGGACAAGTTCTGCGGCTTCCTGGCCGATCTGCAGGTGTGGGGCACCCCCGACGAGGTGACCGAAAAGCTCCTCGTCTACGCCCGCCGGACCAACGCCGGGGCTCTCGTGGTGCCGCTCTCCTTCGGCAGCCTGCCGCCCGACGAGACCCGGGCCAACTTCGAGCTCTTCGCCGCCGAGGTGCTCCCCGAACTGCACCGGCACGACGTCGGTGGGGACGTCGGTGTTTCTTACGACGCGCCTCTAGGAGCAGCGGCCATCGCTGCCGAGTAGCGCCTGGCTGAAGCTGGCACCACCGGCTCGGATCGCCGGTGGGGGAGGGTCTCGGGCTCATCGATGGCCGATCAGGCCGAGGCGGCCGGTTGAGGTCTTCTTGGGGCTGGGGATCGCAAACGAGCGGCGTCCTCGTCGCACTGCCGCTCGGGCCGGCGGAGCAACTCGGTTCGTACCGGGGGTTCGAGGCCTGTGGTCCCGGGCCGAAAGGGCGCCGGGTGTTGCTCAGGAGCGGAGCAACCGGCCGGGCGCGACACCCGGCAGGGCCTCGCCGTCCCGCCAGATCGCCTGCCCGTTGACCCAGACGTGCTCGATCCCGGTGCTCCGCACGACGAGGCGGTCGGCGCCGCCGGGCTGGTCATGGACCCGCTCGGGGGCGGTGATCCCGACGGTCGTGGGATCGAACGCGACCAGGTCGGCAAAGTACCCCTCGCGCACGCGCCCGCGGTCGACCAGGCGAAACGCCTGGTGAGGGTGACCGGTCAGCCGCCACACCGCGTCCTCGATGGAGAGGGAGCGGCGATCGCGCACCCAGTGGGACAGCAGATGGGTCGAGAAGCACGCGTCGCAGAGTTGGCTGGCGTGGGCCCCGGCATCGGACAGGCCGAGGAGGGTGCGCTTGTCGGCCAGAAGGTCGCCCAGCTCGTCGTAGCCGTCGTTGTCCATGACGATACGAAAGCGTGTCGCCATCTCATCTGTGAGCGCCAGGTCGAGCATCAGGTCGAACGGGTTCGTGTCGCGCTCGGCGGCGACCTGCTCGAGCGGGGTTCCGACCACGTCCCGGTGCACTGCAGTTTCCTGGACGGCCATACGGGCCCACCGGTGGCGCCAGCGCTCGAGGGTCGGCTTACGGGCGCGATCGCGCCACTCGGCGTCGCGGTAGACCTCTGCTCTTGCCTCGCGCGGCCGGGCCAGCACCTCCTTCCACTCGTCGATCTCTGCCAGCGGGGTGGGGTCGGCGAGATTGATCTGCATCACGATCTCCCGGCACGCGAGCTGCGGGTACACCTCGCCCGGGAGGGCCGAGGCGCGGGCGAGGGTCCGCAGGGCCGCGCCGGGACGTTCGGCCCGGGCTAACAGCGCCGTCCACGTCACCGGTCTCTCGTTCGCAACCGCGAGCTCGGACAGCTCCTCGATGAACACTCCCGGACCGACGGCAACCTGCACGACGCCCTTGCCCAGCTCGCCGAGCACGCTGGACAGGGCGAAGACCTCATTGACGTCCGCGAACCGGCTGGGCACCGGCCGGCCGAACGCGCCTTGGTGTTGCGGGGCCCGGGAGGTGGAAAGCCCGATCGCGCCCGCCTCGACCGCCTCCCGGACCAGCTCGCGCATGAACTCGAGTTCGTCGGGTCGGGCGGGTCGCTCCTCGGGGCCCATGACGAACAGGCGCAGGGGCGAGTGGCCGACGAAGCCCCCGACGTTGATCCGCTTGGGACGGTGCTCGATGGCAGACAGGTATCCGGGGAACGACTCGAAGCACCAGTCGATGCCGGCGTTGAGGGCGTCCATGGACATGCCCTCGACGTTCTCCAGGGTCCGGACCACCAGGTCCCGGTGCTCGGGCCGGGTGGGGGCGACCCCGAAGCCGCAGTTCCCCATGATCACGCTTGTGACTCCGTGCCAGCTGGAAGGGGTGAGGTCGGGGTCCCAGAGGATCTGGGCGTCGTAGTGGGTGTGGACGTCGATGAAGCCGGGGGCGAGCACGAGGCCGTCGAGGTGCACCTCGATCCCACCCGCCGGCACTTCCAGCTGGCCCGGGGGGGCCACGGCCCGAATCCGGTCCCCGGCCACGCCGACGTCGGCGGGGCGGCCCGGCGCGCCGCTCCCGTCCACGACGGTCGCGTCACGCAACAGCAGGTCCATCCCGCTCCGATCCTGGGGTCGAGCAGCTACCCAGGGTTAAGTTAACAAGCGCTCCGTACCGACAGGCGCAAGACCTGGCATCGAGCCTCGTATTGTTTGCGGTGTGCAGCGCCCAGTGAGCGGCTCACGTGCGACGGTAAACGGCACCCCGCGCGGTCGCCGCATGAGTGCCGCAGTTCGCCGGAGGTCGATTCTTGAAGCCGCTCGTCGCGCCTTCAGTGAGACCGGCGACATGAGCGGCACGACCATGAAAGTCATCGCACAATACGGTCAGATCAGCCCGGCGATGATTTACGAACTGTTCGAGAACAAGGAACAACTCTTCTTCGAGGCGGTCGTGGAACCGCTTCGAGACGCGGTGGAGGACCTTGTTTCAGCGGCCGAGGTCGTCGACCGCGACCAAGCCCTCACCCCAGAGCGCCGCCTCTCAACCTTGAGCGGTCTCTTTCGGCAACTGGTCTCCACCCTCGAGGAAGTGATTCCGCTGCTCGGGCTTGTGCTTTTCGGCGACCCGCGAGTGGCGGGCCGCTTCTACTGGGAGAATTTCGTGGTGGCGATGGATCGCCTCGGCCAGGCGTGGAAGGCGGTGGAGGAGCGTCAAGGTCGCGCCCTCAACTCCCCAGACATCACCGCCAAGGCGGTGATGGGAACGGCACTAATGCTTGCCCTGGAGCACTATTACACCGAAGATTTCGATCTACGACGAGCCGTATCATCCGCGAGCCACGGCTTTCTCAATGGCTTCTAGGCCACGCGATGAAACCGTCGGACAGGTCGGAGCTTCAGGTAGACCGTCGATCGAATATCCTCACGAAACATGGCGAAGCTGAACGCAATCGATCCTGAATCGGAGCGCGGTCCGTGGGGCTCCATCGCCGACACGCTCCCTAAGGGCGCGACCGAGCAGGAGTGGATTCTCGAGGGCGAGGCGACTCGGTACCGTCTCATCGGCGAGTACGGCCATGATGGTCGCTGGAGGGTGGAGCCGGCGGAGACTGCGCCGTACATCACCCGGATCCTCGTCGAGCGCCCGCCCGCCTCTGTCTTCAATGGGTTTGTCGTGTTCGTCTGGAACAACGTGTCGGCGGGGTTCGACGGCATGTTCGCTGGCCCGCCCATGGCTGCCATGTTGCAGGACGGTTACGCCGTTGTCGGGGTGAGCGCCCAGCACATCGGAGTTCAAGGCGAGCGCGGGCTGGTCTCGAGCGACCCCAAGCGATACGGCACCTTGAGCCATCCGGGCGACGACTACTCCTACGACATCTTCACCCAGGCGGTGCGGGGCGTTTCCGGTCGTGACGGTTCTGACGACGTACTGGGCGGCCTCGGGGTGCGCCATGTCGTCGCGAGCGGCGCTTCGCAATCAGCGGCTCGGCTCGCAACCGTCCACAATGCGCTGCATCCCGTAGGGGTGATCGACGCATATCACCTCCCGGTCTACTTCGGGACCGGCACCGTCGTGGATTCCACGGCCGGGGAGGCGGCGGTTCCTGGCGGGTCTCCGAACTGGCCGATGCACATGCTCCGCCATGGCACGCACGGCCTCCGCGAGGACCTTGGAGTGCCGGTCTTCATCTTGAACTCCGAGTCCGAGGCTCAGGTCTTCACGTCGAATCAGCAACCCGATTCCGACCACCTCGTCATTTGGGAGAGCGCCGGCGCATCTCACATCGGATCGACCGCTGGCGACAACCGCTTCGGCCTTCCGGAGACCCGCTGCCGGGGCTCCTTCGCCCCTGCGCAGCGCGCCGTCTGGTACCACCTGCGGCGCTGGCTTGAGGAAGGCGTCACCCCACCCTCACAACCCCGGCTCGAACGGGCGCTCGACGGGTGGGTTGCCCGGGACGAGCACGGCAATGCCGTTGGTGGCATCCGCTGGCCGCACGTTGTGGTGCCACTCGGCACCCATCGTGCCGAGCCGCCCTCGGAAGGACGCGCCGATCTCATGGGCACGACCACGGCCTTCGATCCGGAGAAAGTACGGAAGCTCTACGGGACTCTCGAGGAGTATGAGAAGCGCTTTGCCAACGCCGTCGTTGACCTGGTCGCGACCGGCGTCGTGTTGCCAGAGGATGCCGATTCCGTGCGCGACCCGCTGAAATCCGCTGCTTGGGAGTAATGGTGCCGGTCAGGATGTCTTCCAGTCAGTCTCGGCCCAGTGGTCCAACGATCCTCGGCGTGCGTCGGATCCCCGTCGATGACCGGTCGCCGGTGCTTCGTGACCGCCTGAGCCGCGCGGAAGGCTGCTTGGCGAGGAGTAATGAGTTCCGCGGCCCGAGCGCCGGCGATTTGGGTTGCGACAAAACCCCAGGGTGCAGCACGAATCGGGGCAAGTAACCCACAGTCAGGGGGGTCCGGGGCTGACCAGTCCGCCAGGTATGGCCCAGACCCTTAACAACTGAACGCTCACCCTGTTACCGTGGCGCGGACCGGCGACCACCTGGTCGTAGTCAAGTGCCAAGGGGGAGCGATGCTGAAGCGGAGCGAGGCGATCGCGGCGGCGAGGAGTGCTGCAACACTTCGCGGGGAAGCGGGAGTTACGTCTCAACGTTCGGCGCGGGTCAGCATGATTCCGGCCACGATTCACGTGACAACGCTCGTAGGAAATCTCGTCGCTCACGGTCCGAAGTCCCGCTCCCTACGCGCTCTCTGGCACCGCAGCAATCGAGCTGGACGCTTGGGTTTTGACGGCCACCGATTCATCTGTCGTGTCGCTGTTGTGACCATGGTCGCAGTACTGAGCAATTTGGTGGGAACAAGCAGCTCGGCGTTCGCGGCATCGGCCACGCGAGCAGTGACAGCGACCACGATCCGGGTGGGCATCCCGTATATCAATCTCGCCGCCCTCAAATCGGTGGGCGTAGACATCAACTGGGGCAGCCTTCCCGATGCCTACATGGCCATCATCGCGAACATAAATGCCCACGGCGGAATCAATGGGCGAAAAATAGTTCCCGACATCATCGGCGTCGCCCCCAGCGCCGCCCCGGCGGCCACGACCTGCACTCAGTTGACTGAAGATGACCCGGTGTTCGTGGCGATCGCACCCCTCCAGCCAACGTGCTATCTGCAACATGGTGTTTCAGTGATCAATTCGCTCGAGCCAGCGACTACGTCCACGTCGGGGATCGCGCAGAATTTCTCTCTCAGCCCGCCGGCCTCGGCGTTCGATCCTGTCCAGCTCTCGGTATTCGCGAAGCAAGGCGTGTTCAAGAACAAGAAAGTCGGTGTCTTTGGTGGCGGGTTGGTCGACGAGAGCGAGATCGCCATCGTCAAGGCGGAACTCAAGAAGCTTGGGGTGCCCGTTGTGGTCACAGCCGTCAATTCAGCTCCGCTCGGTGACCTCCCAGCGGAAAACGGTCAGGTTGCCGTGATCGTGCAGCGATTCCAGACCTTTGGAGTCAACGAAGTCGTCGCGGTGGGAAATGGTTCGGCAATATGGCCCGAGGCCTTGAGTTCGATCCAAAGCAGCTATAACCCGCCCTGGATCGCGACTGCTGAGGGCGGCCTCGCTGGCTCTGCGGGCAGCGACAACCCGATCTACATCAAGAATGTCGTCGCGGCGAGTCCGATCCCTACCGGCGCGACGGTCTGGAACGACGCAGGAACCCAACGATGTGTACGCATCGTTCGGAAGGCCTATCCATCGGATCACATCAATACCTACAACTCCTCGCTACCGACCTCGCAGGCGACATGGACGGGGGTCGAGCAAGCATGTACCGACCTCGGGCTCTTCTCCGCGATCGCGACCGCCGCTGGCAAGCACCTGACCGTGGCCAGCTTTGTGCACGCTGGAGAAGCCCTTCACGGCGTCGTCATAGCCGGATCCAGCACCGCAATTTCGTTCGGGCGGAACCAGCCCTATGCCCTGGGGCCGGTGTACCTGGCTCACTATGACGCTGCCGCGAAGACTCTTGTGCTCGCCAGCAAATCGGCGACGAAGTGACATCCCGTTGCCTCTGTATCGGTGTCAACAGACGAGATCTCCGGAGCTCCTTCCAGGGGATCTCCCATCGACACCTCAGGCGGGACCGACGCAAACTCCGGCAGCAGCGAGGCCAGACAGCTCCTCCTCGTTGAAGCCGAGCGCAACCAGAATCTCGGTCGTGTGCTGCCCAAGAGCGGGGATCATGCCAGGCGGCGAGGGCCGACGGAGAGGGCCGAAACGGGCCGGAAACGCCGCCTGTTGGACTCGGCCGTGATCGCCCCACTCGAATGTGGTCACCCGCCTAAGCTGACGATTCACCGTGTCGTCCAAAATACGCGCGACGAACTCGGCGCGATCGATATCCAGCACGACCGCGGCAGGTACGCCGGCATCCCCAAGCAACGCCACCCACTCATCCGCGGGTTTGGCCTCGAAGACTCCTTCAAGGATCTCTTCGGCTGGTTGGCGCTCGCCGATGGCGGTTCGTAGCGGAGGTGGATCGACAGGTAGAGCACCGGCCCCTATTGCGTCACGAAGCCGAGACCAAGTCGCCGAGTCCGGCACGACGAGGGCGAGCCAGGCTCCATCCTGAGCTCGGTAGATGCGGTAGGCGGCGCCGTATCCGGTCTGCTCGCCGTCGAGGATCGGACCCTCGACGACGCCGTCGAGGGCTACGAATGCGCCGGACTTCAGAGTTAGGCCGGCCCCGAGGAGCGTGGTTGCAACAGACTGTCCCATTCCGGTCCGGCGGCGGACATAGAGTCCGACGAGGATGCCGCAGGCGGCGATCCAACCACTGGCAACGTCTATCGCTCCCCAATCCAGGTATGTCGGGCCCCGGCCCGCTCCGCCTCCCGCCGCCTCAGTGCCGCAGAGGGCCTGCATCAGGTGGTCGTTGGCTGGCCGCGGCGACCACTGCCCGTGCGAGCCGAAGCCGCTGGCGTGGCAGTAGATGACGTTCGGGTTCGAATGTCTGACTGTGTCCTCGTCATACCCCAGTTTCTCGGCCAGCCCCAGCCTCGAGTTGTGATGGACGACATCGCTCCACTCGAAGAGGCGGTGCAGCACGTCCGCGGCCGCCGACGATTTCAGGTCGAGGGCGATAGCCCGTTTGCCTCGTTGACCGGCCGCGAACATGGCTTCCACCCAGCGATGGGCGTCGCCAGTCGTCGGCTCGACCTTCACGACGTCGGCACCCAACTCCGACAAAACCGAAGCCGTCACCGGGCCCGCCAGGTACGCCGAAAGATCGAGGATGCGGATGCCGGCCAGCAACCGCGCCGACGGTTCTGAAGGGGGGCGCTCGTGCCGCCCAACAGTGCCTGGGCGCGGCGTCACCTGGCCAACCGGGCCGAGCACGGTGATCGTCCCCCTTTCGTCATCGTGGTGCTCGACGCTCAGGCCGATCGTGGCCAGATGGTCCTCGACCAGAGCCTGACCCGGCCTAAGCACCGGCTCGCAGCGAAAGTCGCGGTCGGCGAGGTCCATCAGCCACCGTGCCCGATCAGCCGTGGCGAACCGCCTGGCCCATTGCTCGCTGCGCTCGATGATGGCTCCGCTCCGCATGTCGGCCGCGTATCCCGCCTCACTCGGCGGATCGCCAATGTGTTCCAAGAAGGCTTCGTAGGCTCCTTTGGCCCCCATCCACAGCTGGATGTATTCGCCGTCGGCGCACCGGAACGAGAGGGGCGGAGTCGGATCAGCCCGTGCCCATTTGCTCTCGAGAGCCGGTGACGGCCTTTCGGCGCGGCCGATGATCATCGGAAGGATGGCCAACATGCCGTCGTAGATGGACGTCTCGACCCAGCCGCCCACCCCGGTGGTTTCCCGCTCGTAGAGACAGGCGAGAGCGCCGACCGTCGCGGCCAGGGCCGCGCCGGCACTTCCGATGGTGAGGTCACAGAAGACCGGACCGGGCCGGTGACCGCGGAACTGGGAGAGCAGCCCCGACCTGGCGTGGACCAGCAGCTCAAAATCAGAGAGTGGGCCAGACGCGTTGTAGCTCGGGCGGATCCTCGAGACGATTAGACGGGGGTTCAGCCGAGCCAGTTTCTCGTACCCAACTCCCTGACGCTCCAGGGACTCCTCAGGTCCGGCGAGGAAGATGATGTCAGCGTCGCCGGCGACGCGGTCGACCGCTGCGGCCAGGCCCGTCACGGCCACCTCGACAACCTGTTTGTCCCGGCTCCAGGCGCGGCTCCACTCGACCGAGGTATCCAAGCTCGGGCGGGGACTGGTCTCTATGCGTGTGACCTCAGCCCCGAAGTCCCGGCACAACGCCCCCGGCAGGTTCGCGGCCAGGCCCGCACCGACCAGGCTCACCCCTGTGGCGACCTCGACGACTCGGACACCTCTTAGCGCGGTCCCCTCCTCTGTCACGACGGCCTCCTCACTTGCTCTGGTCCGGCACCGACCAGCCAACCGGCGCCGGGCCCCGCCAATCCGGGCTATTCGATCTCGGGTCGACTACAGCGCCGGGTCACGATATCTCGCGCATTACGAGCCGCCCCCCGGGCTGCAGCTCCGTTTGGACCCACTCCGCCACCGGGAGTTGGTCCGCGATTCGAGAGCCGTATGGTCGACGGGAGACCTGCCCGTCGCGGCCATTCCGAAGAGCTCTCTTCACGCGATGCCCGAGCGAACCGAGGACGAATCGGAAGCGGGCGCCGACCCAAGGCAACGGCTCCAAGCGGGCGAGACGACTGCAGTGCCGCGCGGGTAGGAGCCGTCGAACGAGGCCGGCTTAAAAGCCGGTCGACGAGAACGGGGCGGGAGTGGTCGCGAAGATGGCATCGGCCCGTCCCAACGCTCCCGGCACCAGCTCGGCGACCCGCGCCGCCGCAGCCCTCGACCGCAGGTCCTGACCGCCGAGAAGAGCTGCTCCAAGCTCCGCCACGCCGAGCCGGAGTTCCGAGCGCTCATCGGCTCGGGCAGCCCGACACGACGATCCGTCCGGACCGACCTCCAACACCCACCTTCCGGCAGCCGGGTCGGGCCGGGGCTCGCCGTGCTGGTCGACCGACGCTGGTGCCGCGTCGACCTCGAGCACTAGCCGGCCCTCGATGGTGTAGCGGCGGGCGGTCAAGGCGGCCGGCACGTCCAGCACCCGAATCCAGAGCCGGTCGTTCAGGCCGGTAACGGCGAGGCTCCTCGGATCGGCCAGACGCCACCGGATGGGCTCGTCAAAGGGGCGGTCAGCCACGATCGTGTCGACCAAGTCAACGCTCAAGAGGTACTGCCACAGGGCCGCCTCGGCGTCGGGAGAGACGCCGAACAGCTCTTCGAGCCGAAGGACGTTCGGTTCGTCGGTTTCCCAGTGGTTGCTCGCCCGGTAGGCGACGTAGCCGTCGTCGCAGACAGCAAAGAAGCGCTCGGAGGTCCCAGCCGGGCGCCTGGCCTTGGGGTCGGCAAAGACGTTCTTCCAGTACGCCGGGTTCCGATCGACCTGGCCGGCCCGCTGGAGCCGGAACCGGTCGAAGAGCTTGGGCAAGCGACTCTCGGCCTCCTTGGCGCCGCACAGCACGAGATCCAGATCCGGTGCCTGATGGGTCAGGCGGGTGGTTCTCCGGGGCAACGACACGTCCACGGCCGATGTCGCCCAGCCGAAGCCGAACCGGCCGTAGATGGCAGACTCCGACGCGAGCAGTCCGGCGATCGGCTCCCCGCGGTCGGTTCCGTCGGCCAGCATCGCCCCCATCATCCGGCTGAGGATGCCCCGGCGGCGATGAGTGGTGTGCACTGCGACCCCACTCACTGCGGCCAATGGCACCGTCGGAGCTGGCCCACCCGGATCGCCGGGAAGTGTCACGTCACGCGTGAACACGCACGAGGTTCCCACGAACCTCCCTGCGTCGGACGCAACCCAGGTGCGACCGATCTCTAGGTGGTCGACCCAATGGGCCACGGTATCGTCGTCCACCTTGCCAAAGAAGGGGACGTGCAGACTCCGCATCCAGGGGTCGACCTCGTCTGGGCCGATGGCCCGAATTTCGAGCGTCATGGTTCCAGTATCACCGGCTGCAGTGGACGACGTACATTGCCACACGCACACCTTTAGACCGTTGGTTCTGATATCTCCCGTAGATGGGGTGCCATCGAGAGAGGAGTAACCGAAGTCACACCGCCGTCGACCGCGAGAGTCACGCCCGTGATCCAGCGCGCCTCATCGCTAGCCAGGAAAGCCACCGCTGCCGCAACGTCCCAGGCGGTTCCCTCGGTGCCGAGCGGGTTGGAGGCTGCCGCAAGCTGCCGACGGAACTGCGCCTGGGGCGTATCACCCAGGACCGAGTACAGCAACGGTGTGGTTATGTGGCCAGGCACAACGGCATTGACACGGATGCCGTGGCGGCCATGGGCGTAGGCCATGTCTACCGTGATTGCGTGGACGCCACCCTTGGCTGCCGAGTATCCCAGATACCCGGTTCCCCGACATGCTGAGATCGACCCGATATTGACGATCGCGCCGGCACCCTTCCTCTCCATCACTGGAAGCGCGTGCTTCGATGACAAGAAGGTCGTGCGCAAGCTGATGTCGAGTGCCCAATCCCAATCGATCTCGCTGGTGCTGACGACACTCCCGTGAACAGCAGCCCCAAGGTCATTGACAAGGATGTCTACGGTGCCGAAGGCACGCTCGGCGGCCCGCACCATGGCCTCGCAGTCAGAACCCTTCGTCATGTCAGTGAAGATCTCCGCCGTGCCACCCTCAGCCGTGATGACGCGTCTTGTATCTTCGGCGCGTTCGCGATGCACATCAGCGAGCAGCACGCCGGCACCCTCGCGCGCCAGCACAATCGCGGTGGCCTTGCCCGTCCCGACGCCGGGGCCAGGCGTGGAACCCGCGCCCGTGACGATGGCCGCCTTCCCTTCGACCCGACCTAGGCGCTCGACCATCATTCGATCACGCAGATCTGTGTCTGATCCTGTTTGGCATTGTGTGAGTGCTCACAATGACGAAGTTCCGGTCCGAAGTGCCATCCATCAGGCGCCAGCCCAGCCGATCTTCCCAACGCCGGCTTCGGTCGGTCAGCGTGCTTCGGCGTTTGCGCGGTACATGGGACCAGCAGTGATCTCTTTCCACGCGTCCACATTTGCGCGAACGGCCTCCTGTGCTTCCTCGAGTCGACCGTCGGGGTTATCGGTGTAAATGACCGTGACGGTTTCGGCACCGTGGAATATCTCAAGGACCTCGACTCCGTCCGGCCCGGCCGTGTAGTAGTACGGCGTTCCAGCCTTCACGGCGAAGCAATCTCCGGGTCGCAGCGTTGCGTCAGACATGAAACTCACGATCGATCCGGATATGACGACGTACAAGCTGTCGACGTCGTGCTTGTGGCGAAACAGCGGAAAGTTCGGCTTGAAAAAGAGATAGACGATCGATGTGCCGCCTTCATCAGCGGTTTGATGCACGAGCAGGCGGTTTATCGAGCAGTCGCTACTGGCGAGCTTCGTTGCGACCTCTCGAAGGTCGACGTTCGTGCCGAAATCGCTGGTTGCAACACCACTCGCGTGCAGTTCGGGAGCTTGGGTCGCGCGGTAGATCTGTATCCCACGCTTCGCGGTGTCAGGGGTACGGGTCATGGATCGGCCTCTCTCATCGCTTGCCACGTCGGCGAACGACTGCACGATCCGAAAATACGTTGGCGAACCGATTCGGTCAACGACTTGATGTGGGTGGCCACTCCCCCCAGCCTGGGGAGCATCAGCGCGGGCGGCTGCCAAGGACCCCCGAGATAGCGTCGTGGGACCCGCAGGCGACGGGTGATACCGCACCATGGAGTGCCTGCCTTCCCCGGAGTTCCCCGGGTGACATCCCCGTCCGAGAACTGGTCACCGGGCGCAGCCTTCACTTTGTGAGACGGGGTCGACGTCCTGCCCAGAGGCATCCAGCTTCCCTATGGCAGATTCGATGGCCCTTCACCTGCTCGGGCCTCGAGGTCTCCACTCCACTCCGCCCAGAGCCAGTAGAGAAACTCCGTCTGTGGCCCGGCCTCCGGCCCACCCATGGGACGGTGTGCTCGGACATGAGCGATCGCGTCGGTCGGCGTCTCACCCATGGTCACGAGAAGGCCTGCTGCAATGGTGCCCGCCCGGCCAACGCCCGCACCGCAGTGCATCAGCAGGCGCTGGCCATCGCCTAGGCGCGAACGAAGCTGCTCGAAGAGGTGGGGGGCGGCTTCACGGTCGGGCACATACAGGTCCGGAATGGGCCACCAAAGCACGCGAGTCGCCGGCTGGGATCTCAGCCACTCCACATAGTGCGGATAGCGATCCAACTCAGTTGGCTCGTTCAGGCACACGACGGCCGTGCCGTCGACGTACGCCAGCGCCGCTTCGGGGTTGTCGCCGATGAAGTGCTTTCCGCAGAGCCACAGCCGCCCGGGAATGCCAGCGGACAGGGGAATTTCGTCCACTCCACCGTGGTTGGACCGCACTTCCGCCCAGTGCATTCCCGGCCGCGTCCCGGTCACCGGCGGCCATCGTAGGCAGCACCCCACCAGCCTCGAGCGTTCGTGGCCGAGCACCTGAGCGCCCTCCCTCGGGGACGAGAAGCCGTGGAGGGGCAGAGGGACGATGCGACCCACTGGGTCCGCGGATCAAAGGTGAACCGCGGGGACCTCGGTCTGTTCGTTTTGCCCGATGAACGGGCCGGTGAGCCCGCTCGGGAATGCCACCCCGCCGCCAATAGGCAAGCCAGGTGGAACCGCGCGAAGAAGGCCCCGTGACTGGCCTGGGTGACTGCCGACGCCCGGCTCACCGCGAGACCCCGACCCACAAGCGCTGGGTTGGCCAGCACGCGAGCGGATCCTTCGGCGGAGCCCCCTCCGGTCTCAGGGGACACGGGTGGTCAGCTGTCCCGCTCGACCTCGACGGTGGTTCCCTTGGGCACCGGCGCCTTGAACCATCGCGACGGCGTGTCCTCGATGAACGCCAACATCGTGTCCATACCCATGAACCCGTCTTCGATCTTCGAGACCTGCACGACCTCTCCGTTACCCAGGCGTACGCGCTCGCCCACCACCACGTCCTCGGCCTGGGCGCTTGACCATGGCTTCGTCACGCCGCCATGTTCCCACCTCGGACGGCGGGCCGGCCACAGGCAGCGTCGCTACGGATGTCGTCCCGGGCCGATCTTCGGGGCCGCGATGCTCGAGTGAACAGCCCGGCGCTCGTAGCGTCGGTTACGGTTCCCAGGACGAGATCCAAGAGGTCGGGGTAGACCCGAGCTCGATCAGCGGATCCAAGGAGCGAGGCACCCGACGTCGGAATGACAAACGGGCGGCCCTTTGGAGCGGCTGCTCCGTGGACAGCCCGTTCGCTCAGGGCCATGTCGCACGGTTGTAACCGATGCCGGGCCGCTCAATCAGTCTTGGTGACGGCCCCACAAGTGGGGCATCGGTACGGGCGACGCTTCGCCAAGGCACGGGTGACCGCAGTGAAGATGGGTGGAAACGAGATCTTCGGGATCTCCCGGGTCGCTTCGACCTCACCGTGCGTCTCGCAGAGGCCGGCGGCAGTCTGTGTCTCCTTGGGCATCAGGTTCTCCTTTGACAGTCGGTTCTTGTGGAAACGCCTACCGGCCGAGCGGCAACCAGCTAAACCGGCGCAGAGCGAGCAAAAGACCCGCGACTCCCCAGGCTGCCACGATGAGCAGGTCAGTGCCGTCGAAGCCGGCGCCCCGGGTATAGGGGTTGTAGGCGGTGAGAAGCGCCGCAGCGAGGTGGTTGACGGGGAACACCTTGCCGATGTCGACGAGCCAGTGGGGCAGGGTGCTCACTGCGATGAACACTCCGGAGATGAAGTAGAGCGGCAGCATTATCCCCTGGGTCACAGGTTGCGCGGCGTCCTGGTCATGGACCAAGGAGGCGACCGCGTAACCCATGCAGCAGAACGCGACTGCCCCCACGATCACAGTGACGGCGAGCGCCGGCGCGGTGCGAGCCGGGACGTGGACGTTGAAGGCAACCCAACCGATGGCGAGGAGCAGCACCACCGTCACAAGTGCCGTCACCACGGAAGTCAAGGCTCTCCCGGCGATGATGGCCGCGGCTGGTACCGGAGAGGCCCGCCGCCGCTTGAGCACCCCCGACTCTCGCTGCGCAGTCACTGAGATGACGAGGTTGATGAAGGAGGCGGCGATGATTCCCAGTGCCATGATTCCCGGCACAAAGAAGACCGAAGTGTTCACCTTGCCGCCGGCAACCTTGACGGTGTTGGCGTGCCCCCCGAATATCGAGGCGAAGATCACCAGGAACATCACCGGCAGCGCGAGCGTAAAGAACTGCGCTTGGCGGTTCCGGAGCAGAGCCATCTCGTCGTAGAGGAACTGATGGACCGTCATTCGGGCGAGACCAGGTGTCGCGGCGCGCTTGCCCGCCGCCGAGGGGGACCTGAGAGTCATGCTCCGTCCTTTCCGGCCGGCGCGGTGAGAGCGAGATACACGTCCTCCAGGGTTGCGCGCCGTACATCGAGGTCAGGCAGATCTAGGCCCCGGCCGAGCGCCCACTCGGCGAGCATCTGGACGTGTGCAAGCGGGCTCTCGCTCCGGATCAGCGTTGTCCCATCGGCGCACGGCTCAGTGAGGGGCTGGAGCGTCGCTGGGAGATCTTGAGCCGCGAGAAGTTCAGGGAGAGTGAAGCGGATGGACACTGTCATACGGTCGCGCCCGCCAAGCGTCTTCGGTGTCCCTTCGGCGACAATCCGCCCATCGGCGAGCACCATGATCCGATCCGCGAGGTACTCGGCTTCGTCCATGAAGTGAGTGGTCAAGAAGATGGTTTTGCCGAGCGACCGCAGCCCCGCGATCACTTCCCAGGCCGCGCGGCGCGCTGATGGATCGAACCCGGTCGTGGGCTCATCGAGGAAGACGATGTCGGGGTCGCCGATGAGCGCCAATGCCACATCGAGTCGACGGCGCTGACCGCCCGAGAGCTCGCTGGCGCGTGTCTCTGTCTGCGCCGCCAGGCCGACGAGGGCGATGGTCTCATCGATGCCGCGTGGAGCCGAGTAGTAACCCGCGAAGAGCCGGAGACACTCGCGCACCGACAGGCCCGGCTCGGGCTCGGATTCCTGCAAGACGACGCCGACGCGGTCGCGCCACGCACCGCTTGCCTCGGCAGGATCGACGCCCAGTACGGTCACGTCGCCGTCTGTGCGTTCCCGAAAGCCCTCGAGGATCTCGACCGTGGTGGTCTTGCCGGCGCCATTGGGTCCGAGGAAGGCGAAGATCTCGCCGTGGTGGACTTCGAAATCGATGCCCCGTACAGCCTCGCGGCGTCCATAGCGCTTGATCAGTCCTCGAACGCTGACGACGGGTTCGGACAAATCCGCAGTACCGGAGTTCACGCCGACGCCATGCTCACGGCTCGTTTCGGCCACCGCAGCCCCCCTCCGCAGCCTTCAGCGGCCCCGAAGCTACTCGGCTTCCGATGTCCGCGGCACTGAGAAGTACAAAGCCCGAGATCATGCTCACCGACCTCGTGTGCCACTGCGGGGACATCCGCCGACCTACGGCGTTCCTGAGGCCACGTTGCTGAAAGTGGCCGACACGGTGAGGAAGTTGGGCTTCCCAATCCACGCCAAGAAGCGCATTGCCGGTCTTCGCCTGTTGGCCACGGACTCCGACTGGTCAGTGGGGGACGGGCCTTCGGTCGAGGGTCCACTGGCGTCGCTCATCCTCGTCATGGCGGGGCGCAAAGCCCCTCTCGAGGATCTTTCGGGCGAAGGAAAACAAACCCTCGGGGACCGCCCGTAGCTTCAACGCCGTCGTCCGGATCGGTGCCAGTACGGTCGAGCCAGGCAGACGAAGTCGGAGACTTGCATCTTTTCTGCCGGAATGACGCAGGAGATGCGAAGGGAAAAGGCCCTGAGGGCCTGGAGCTATGGCCGTAGTCCAGCCTTCGGGCATACGTGCGAGTCAACTTCGCAACCGTGGTGCTCCTCGGCGCTACGAAGGCGTCGGGTCGACCTCCAGCAGCCTCACTCTCCTGGCCCTTCGCACGAACCCAAAGAGACTAGTAATGCTAACGATCGTTCGTTAGCTTAGGCCCATGGCCAGAGCCGCCTCTGGAATGCAGGCGCCGTCACCTTTGTTCACGGCGGATCATGTTGAGTTCCAGGCCGTGTGTCGGAAGTTTGTGCGGGAACGAGTGCTCCCGCATGTCGAGGAAGCTGAAGAGAAGCGGATGTTTCCCCGCCAACTGTGGAGCCACATGCGAGACGCGGGCTTGCTCGGGCTTGGCTACCCGGAAGAAGTGGGAGGGACTGGTGGGGATCTACTGAGCATCGCCATCCTGAGTGAAGAGCTCGCCAAAGCATCTGGCGGGATTGCAATTACGCCGCTGGTTAGCTCATACATGGCTGCTCCGCATCTCCACTTCTTCGGCAGCCAGGAGCAAAAGGAGCGCTACCTAACGCCGGTGCTAACCGCGCAAAAGGTCGCCGCTATCGCCGTAACTGAACCCGGAGCTGGGTCGGATGTGGCTAGCATCAGTTTGCGGGCGACTCCCGAGCGGGGGGGTTACCGGCTTCAGGGTACCAAGCTCTTCATCACCAACGGCGGGCTTGCTGACGTGATCATCGTCGCTGCTAGGACGGCGGGCGATGGACATCGCTCGATAACGATGTTTGTCGTTGAGGCACCGACCCCTGGGTTTAACGTCGGACGTCCCCTTCGCAAGATGGGTTGGCACAGTTCGGATACCCGTGAGTTGATCTTCGACGACTGCCTGGTGGGTGAAGAGCAGGTCCTGGGAGAACTCAATCAGGGCTTCTATCAGATCATGCACGCCTTCCAGCGGGAGCGAGTGGTATTGGCTGCAATGGGGATCGGCCTCGCTGAAACCTGCCTTGAAGCAGCCGTCGCTTATGCGCGCCAGCGACGAGTATTCGGGCAACCAATCTCGGAGTTTCAGGCGCTTCGACACTCCCTTGCCTACATGCGGACAGAGACGGAAGCCGCTCGACTCCTGACCTATCAAGCAGCCGTGCTCACAGACTCCGGCGTTGATGCTGGTGGCGCGACAGCCATGGCGAAACTCTTTTCGGCGCAAGTGGCAAACGATGTCGTTGACCGCGCGGTCCAGGTGTTCGGCGGTGCAGGGTTCCTGGAAGAGTCACCGGTCGCCATGCACTACCGAGATGCCCGCGTCCTGCGCATCGGCGGCGGCACGGACGAGATCCAGTTGGAGATCCTCGCAAAGAGAATGGGGCTATGACTCTCGATCGCATTCGCTCGGCCAACGAACGAGCCCGTGCTCAGGGCGACCAGAACAAGCTCGCCAACAAGCTGCCCGTTCGAGAGCGCCTAGACCTACTGTTCGACGACAACACCTTTGTTGAAGATGGCCTATTGGCTAGAGCACTGAGTGATGATCTTCCAGCGGACGGAGTCGTTACTGGCATCGGCAAGGTGGGAGGTCGCCACGCGGCAGTGATCGCACACGACCCGTCAGTCAAGGCTGGTACGTGGGGACTGTACACCGTCGAAAAACAGATTCGGATCCTCGAACAGGCCTTTAACGATGCGTTGCCGGTCTTCTATCTTGTTGACTCTGCCGGTGGCCGCCTCACTGAGCAGACCGGCTTTTTTCCGGGGCGCCGTGGTGCCTCGAGGATATTCGATCTCCAGATCGCGCTTTCAGGAATGGTGCCGCAAATCTGCGTGATGCTCGGACCGGCGACTGCTGGCGGTGCCTACATGCCGATGTTCTGCGACTGGGTTGGCATGGTGGAAGGGAACTCTTCGATGAGCTTGGCATCAGCTCGAGTAACGGAAGTCGTTGTGGGTGAGAAAGTATCGCTTGACGAAATGGGAGGTGCTCGAGTTCATACTGTGGTATCGGGCTGCGCCGACGAGCGATTCCCTGATGATTCGACAGCGATCGATAGTGCCCGGGAGCTCTTCGCCTATCTGCCCACGGACTCACGGTTAGATCCCCCGATGGCGTCCGCCTCAGCCCCTGCAACCGAAGAATGGAGTGGGGTGATCCCTTTGGATGCCGCTGCCGCTTACGACATGCGCACCCTCATCGAACGAGTTGTCGACGCGGGTTCCTTCTTTGAAATCAAACGGGAATGGGCACCTGAAATTGTCGTCGGCCTTGCTCGCATCGAAGGTCGAGTGATTGGGTTGGTTGCCAATCAGCCCATGGTCAAAGGTGGTGCGATCTTCATCGACTCTGCGGACAAGGCTGCCCGCTTTATTACCTGGTGTGATGCGTTCAACGTCCCGCTGGTGTTCCTTGTCGACGTGCCGGGGTTCATGGTCGGCTCCGCCGTGGAGCATGCAGGCATTCTTCGGCATGGAGCCAAGATGATCAGCGCGATGGCACGGGCGGATGTCCCACGGTTCTGTGTGGTGGTACGGAAGGCCTATGCAGCGGGGTACTACGCAATGTCTTGTCCGGGGTTCCGCCCTCGCGCCACCATCGCTCTACCCACGGCCGAGATCGGAGCCATGTCGGCGAAGGCCGCCGTAGATGCGGTGTTCCGGAAGAGGATCGACGCCATCATCGATCCGGCGGAACGTGAACGCTTCGTATCGCTCCGCCGGATGGAGTACGAGACCGACCTCGATCTATTGCGCTTGGCATCGGATTTGCATGTCGATGCAGTCGTCGACAACGAACAGCTTCGGGGTGAGCTATCCCGGCGCCTGGCCTCTACCAGTGGATGGGGACGGAAGCCGCCGTATCGAAGTCAAGCTGTGGTGCCCGTCTGAGTTCTGATTGCCTCCCGTGCCAGCCCGCCTGAGAAGCTTGCTGTTCTGTCCCGGCAACCGCCCGGAAATGATCGCGAAGCTTGGTCGGTTTGGCGCTGACGGCGTGGCAATCGATCTCGAGGATGGCGTGCCAGCGCGCGACAAGGAGGCGGCGCGGCTCATAGCGAGGGAGGGCGCCACAGGCCTCTTGGGGACCCACCCAAACCCGCAAGTCTTTGTTCGCGTTAATCAGGCAGGCTCGCCTTGGATCCAGGCCGATATCGCGGAGGGTGTGGATCAGGGAACATCTGGGATCATCGTTCCGAAGCTCGAGCGACTCGATCAGCTGCAATGGGTTGCAAGAGAGCTCGATAATGCCGGACTCACCGATGCCAAAATCATCGGCGGCCTAGAGACAGTCGAGGGAATCGAGAGCTGTGTTGGGCTGACCCATCCGCGCCTCGTTGCCTTGTACTTCGGAGCGGAGGATTACATCGCTGACATTGGAGGTGAGCGGACCGTCTCCAACCACGAAGTGGCTTACGCTCGATCACGAGTGGTTACGGCGGCTCGACTCCTTGGCGTTGCGGCGCTGGATCAAGCCGTCGTCGAAATCGACGAGCACGATCGCTTCTTCAGGGAAGCGGTCGAAGCGCGCCAGTTGGGCTACACGGGCAAAGTTTGCTTGCACCCCGGACAGGTAGCGCTAGCCAACCAGGTGTTTACCCCAACAGTCGAAGAGGTTGATCGTTCTCGTCGGATCCTTGCCGCTGCAGACGAAGCTGCTCAAAAGGGCCGTGGTGTGGTTCTGTTTGAAGGGCAGATGGTGGACTTGCCGATCCTTCGTCAAGCGGCTCGGCTCTTGGAGCGGGCCGCGATCCCTTCTGAGAAGGAGATGCCATGAGCGGTCTGTGGTTTGAAGATCTACACGTTGGAGTGACGATCCAACATGCCGTTACTAGAACCATCACAGAGTCCGACAACGTGCTCTTCACGTGTTTAACAATGAACCCTCAGCCGCTACATCTCGATGAAGAATTCGCCGCGTCTACCGAATTTGGTCACCGGATTGTCAATAGCATTTTCACGCTCGGACTACTTGTCGGAATGACCGTGCATGACCTCACACTCGGCACGACGGTTGCGAACCTGGGATTCAGTCTGGTCGAGTTTCCGAGACCGATGTTCCATGGAGATACCTTGAAGGCTGAGACGGAAATACTGAACTCACGCGAATCTCGATCGCGGCCGAATGCTGGGATCGTCACTTTTGAGCATCGTGGCTATAACCAGCGGAACGAACTAACAGCCCGTTGCCAACGTCAAGCACTGATGCTTCGCCAACCCGGCAACGTACCAGCGAGATGACCTGACACGATGGGCCGAACCGAAAACGGAGATCGCAGGCGGGATATCCTCGAAGAAGCAACTCGTCTCTTCAGTGAAAAGGGGTATTCCGGGACGTCCATGCGCGACCTGGCAAGGGCCACCGGGATCCAACCGGCAACGCTGTATTCGCACATCTCCGGTAAGGAGACGTTGCTGTTCGAAATCCTCGGCGAAATGGTGCAAAAGTTCGCTGCCGGCGCGGCGGACATCGTCGAAAATGATCAACCGGCCGATGAGATGCTCAAATCCTTCTGCCGCTTCCACATGGAGGTTGTGGCTAGCCACTTGGAGGCGGCGACGGTGCATTTCCACGAATACCGATACCTCCCGGCGGAGCGGCTGCGTGAACTGATCGAATATCGTGACGCCTATGAGGAAGGTGTTCGCTCGATTCTTACGAGAGGGATCGAGAGTGGACACTTCCGTCAACTCGACGTCCCAGTTACTGCAATCTGCATTTTGAGCATGTTGAACTACGCCTACCAATGGTTCGCCCCAAGCGGACGCCTTTCACCTGGGGATCTCGGAGGCTATTTTGCTGAGCTATTGATCCGAGGGATCGACGCTCGGCCACACATGGAACTCAGTAAACCCGACTCGGTTGGGATCGAGTCAGACTCCTGATCGACGCCAAGCTTCCATTCTTCCGTATGCGAAACAACTCGTAGCGATGGAACTCGATTGTTTTGTTTCAGGGTCCGAGATCAACGTCATTGCGGATGCAGCCGCCAGCCTTGAAGCACAAGGACACGGGTGCATGTGGAGCATCGAGTCGCAACACGATCCGTTCCTGCCGCTTGTGATCGCTGCCGGTCGAACTTCAACAATGCGCTTAGGTACCAACGTTGCCATCGCATTTGCTCGGAATCCAATGACGATGGCGCAAACCGCCCATGATTTACAGCGCCTGTCGGCCGGTCGTTTCGTTCTTGGGCTGGGTACGCAGGTGAGAGCTCACATAGAGCGCCGCTTCGCCATGCCGTGGTCGCGGCCCGTCGCCAGGATGCGTGAATTTGTCCGGGCGCTGCTGACCATTTGGGACAGTTGGGAGACCGGGGGTCCGTTGCACTTTGAAGGGGAGTTCTACCGTCATACTCTCATGACACCGAACTTCGACCCCGGACCCACGGGATACGGAAGACCGCCGGTATATCTAGCCGCGGTCGGACCCCAAATGGTTTCTCTCGCCGCAGAGTTGGCCGATGGGCTGCTGTGTCATCCGCTCACGACCTCAGCGTTTCTGTCGTCAGTTGCGCTTCCAGCACTAGAGACTGCCCGAAGTGAATCGCGAGGCGATAGAGCGTTTACGGTGGCGATTTCGATATTGGCCGCGACGGGGAGAGACGACGCTGCCATAGAATCGGCGGTCCGGAATGTCCGAAGGAAGATCGCGTTCTACGCCGCGACACCTGCATACCGGCCGCTGTTGGAAGTGCATGGGTTGGGGGATCTCCAGCCAGAGCTAAATGAGATGGCCAAGCAGGGGAAATGGGACGACATGTCGGCGCGCATCGACGACACAACCCTCGAGCTGTTCGCCCTGATCGGTCCTCCTGAGGCTATCGGTCGAACTATCAGGCAACGCTTCGGCGGCCTAGCAGATCGGGTGACAATCTACGAGCTGGATGAATTGGGCAGACTTAAACTGGATTATCGGCATCTTACCGAACCTCAACCATTCAGGGAGTTGTTGGCTGGCCTTTCGGGTGGCTGACGACGCTATTCCGGCGTGAGTTGCGCCCGTGGCTTTCGTCAAAATCACCGACCACATCTGCCGGGCAGTGAATGTTCACCCCGTGGGTCAGACGTCGACACCCAAATAGCGTTCAAAGACACTATCCGCGTCCAGTTCACTGGACGGACCCGAAAAGACGATCTGTCCGTGATTGAGTAGGTAGACCGAATCCGCTAGATCCAATGCTCGGTTGACATACTGCTCAACGACGAGGAGTGCTGCCCCTCTGTCTAGGAGCTGACGGAACGTGTCGAATACCCGTTCAACCATGATGGGGGACAATCCCAATGACGCCTCATCGACCATGACAAGTTTTGGGTTCGATACGTAGGCCCGAACAAAGGCGAGCATCTGTTGCTCACCACCGCTGAGGCTGCCCGCTGTTTGCTTGAGGCGAGGGCCCAGCGGTGGAAAGAGTTTCACGGCGGTCTCGATCGATCCATCAGCGTCACCCTTGGGAGCCTGGAGGACCAAGTTCTCGCGCACCGAGAGTGAAGGAAATATTCCGCGTCCCTCGGGTAGCAAACAGAGACCTGCTAAGGCAATGTCAGAAGGCTGACTTCCAGTTACGTCGTTTCCACCGAGGAGAATCTTTCCACTTGTTGGCTTGATGAACCCCGATATGGTGCGCAGGAGGGTGGACTTTCCGGCGCCGTTGGGGCCGAGTAATGCCACCGCGGCTCCCTCGGGTACCGTCAGGCTGACGTCGCGCAATACCTTCGAAGCACCGTAACCGGCCGTGATCCCTTGGACCTCAAGCATTGTGGGGACATCCTTGGACTCGTCGCGAACCAAGCTCATGGTGCATTTCAGCCATCGACGGTCCTTTGCGCCGACGCTGTTCCGGGTTCGAGAGCTTGCTCTCCTAGGTACGCGGTTCGGACAACGTCGCTCGCCAGCATCTGCGTTGGATCCCCTTCGAAGATGAGACGTCCAAAGTCCAGGACGTAGATGTGCTCACAGATCTGCCGCACAAGCGCCATGTCATGCTCGACCAACAAGACCCCAGTGCCCCGCTCGCGCACAACTCCCAGCAGGATGTCGCCGAATCGCTCGGTCTCGTTGATGTCGAGACCAGCAGACGGTTCGTCGAGCAACAGAAGGTCAAACGGACCGGCTAGGGCCCGAGCTAGCTCGACAAGTCGACGTTGGCCGGTCGGCAACAGGCCAGCCTGGATGTCGGCCAAGACTCCTATCCCAGTGAGGTCTATCGCCTCGTCGACGGCTCGTTGAATTTCTGCTCGGCTGCCGGGGCTGCTGAACAGCTGCGTGATCGGATTTGCACCTGCAACAGAGGCTTCTCGGCCCAGCTGGATGTTTTCGCGGACGGAGAGTGAGTTAAAGAGTTCGGCTCGCTGAAATGTTCTGCCGAGTCCCATCCGAGCACGTCCGGAGGTTGGGACAGACGAAACGTCGACCCCGTGGAAGAAGACCCGGCCTTTGGAGGGCTTCAGAAGACCGGAGCACGCGTTGAATGTTGTGGTCTTGCCCGCCCCATTAGGTCCAACAAGCCCGGTGATCCGGCCGAAGGGCGCCGAAAGGCTGATGTCCTCGACTGCCTGTACCCCACCGAAGCGCACGGCCAATCGCTCCACCTCCAGGCCACGGGCTGAAGATTCAGAGGTCTCTGGCTTGGCGGTGATCGCGCGCGATGCACGCGCGAGATCGGCTTGTGCGGCGGCAGACTCCGCCGGAATCGCAGATGTCATTGCTATCTGGAGGTCGCTCTCAGTTAGCTCGAGTTCTGAGCCACGGCCGCCCATTCGGTTCAAGGCGTTCCGAAGCCATAGCGGAACGGTTGGAGGTCGGGTTGAGGTAGCCGCGTACGTCGCCGCTCCAACTCCGAAGAGGATTTCAAGGTAGGTGTTGACGTGGCTTATCGTCAGGTAGCCCGGGACCACGGCGAAGCCAAGCGCAGCAATGATGCCGTACCAAGGAGCCCCGCCAAAGCAGATCACGATGATCGCCACGAGTATTAGAGATTGGAAGGAGGCATAGTTGCTTCCGACACTGAACTGAAAGAAGGACGCTGTGAGCGCGCCCGAGAATGCTGCTAGGCCGGCCGATATCGAAAAGATGAGCACCCGAACGACGTTCGTGGCAGCTCCATGGGTCTCTAGTGCAATGGGTGAGTCCGAGAGTCCTCCAAGTAGACGGCCCATGCGCCCACGTTGAATTGCGAGCACCACGACCAATGCCAACGCAGCGCTAATCAACAACACGTAGTAGAAGCCGGTGTCCGTCCCAAGATGCCAGCCTCCGAGGCTGACGTTAGGACGCGGTGCAGGGATCCCATCTTGGAGGGGCCCAAACATGACATTCGTCGTATACAGCATTTGCTCAAGGAATATTCCGAACCCCAAGGTTGCCAACGCGAGGAAGACTCCCGACAATCGAATTGCAGGAATTGCGATGATTGCTCCCACCGGCACAGCCAAGAGCGAAGCGAAGACAATGGCAAGAAGCCATGGCAGGTGATAGCTGCCAGTGAAGTGGCTGAAACTCGCCGCACCAATGGCTGCGAATGCGTACTGGCAGAGCGAGATCTGTCCAGCAGTACGCACTAGCAAGCCAACGGATAAGAAGAGAATGGCGACTGCAAGGAAATTTGACCAAACGGAAAGTCTTGCGCCGGCAATGTCAGGCATGACAGCGAGAAGAACAGCAAGAGCTCCGAAGGCCATAAGTCGCACTCTTCGCGGCGCTTCCCATGGCCGATGCACGGCGAGAGTCGTCACCACGCGTCGATCGGAGAGTCGGGCTCGAGGCATTGCAATTAGGACGATGAAGAGCACGATGAATGGCAAGCTGGCAGGCAAACCGTTCAGCCAGCTGATTGTGCCCACGTACTTTGTCGACAGGGCTGAAGCTATGCCGATCGCGAGACCGCCTAAGAACGTCAACGGCAAGTTAGAGAAATACCCGATCGCCGCGGCACCAAAGGCTTGTACGACCAGCAGGGTGATGATTAGGGCATCGAGGCTGAGATTGGGGGCGAGCAGGAGACCCGCCAAGGATGCGAATACCGTCCCTATGATCCACGCCTGTCGGCGCACGCGGATGGGATTGCCGCCTTCCATCGCAAGGAGATCTGGGTTGTCGACCAGGGCCCTCATCGCCATACCCATTCGTACAAATCGAAAGAAGTAGTAGAGGATCGCTGTCGCGAGTACAGAGACGATGACGACCACGATCTGTTGCCACTGGATGTTCACTCCGAGCAGCCGCACTGTGGAGGTCGACAGAAATGGGGGAAAGCTGTTGGAACTGTCGCCATACCAGAGTGTTCCAATCCCGAGCACAATGAGGACGAGACCTATGGTGGCCACCACCTTCAGCGTGGCGCTCACGTTTTCGAGTGATCGGGCGAATAGTTCCAGAAGCAGGCCCTCGGCCGGCGAGAGCACGAAAACAACCACGAAGCCGGCCAAAGGCCACGGCCAGTTGTGTTGAGTGTGCAGGAAGTAGAAGGTGAAGACGGCTAGGGCTGCGATCGACCCGTAGGCAAAATTGAAGATCCCCGAGGTCTTGTACGTGAGGACCAGGCCGGTGCCCGCGAGCCCGTAGACAGCGCCTGTCGTAATGCCGATGACAATGAACGGCAGCAACATGAATGGCCCCTCGTGCTACGGGGCCAGCATGTCAGCGCGCAACGGCTTCGGACCTCTAGGTCCCGCAGCTTCCCGATGACGCTGGCCCCCCAAAAGTATTATGATTGTCATCATATGTCTTATGGTGTCACCCATGCCGACGGTGTGCCACACGTCCTGTTTGTTCGGTGGTTCGCGGGCCCTTCTTGAGGGGTTGGCGCTATGACCAGTGGCCGGCGTGGCTGACAGAAGGGCCGTCATCGCGGGGATCGGTTTAAGCGACTACCCGCACACTCCGCATCTGGACACGCTGGCCCACCATGGACTCGCGATTCGTCGTGCGCTTGATGATTCTGGGATCAGCAAGGCGGACGTTGATGGGCTGATGTGCGTTGGCACCTACGGAGTCGACGACGCGACGACGATGGCGGAGCTGCTTGGGGTCCGCCATCGGTGGTTGGACGGAACGGCGGTGGGTGGGTCGGTCTTCGAGCTCTATGTTCAGCATGCCGCTGCGGCGATCGAGCACGGCGATTGCGACACCGTACTGATTACCTATGGCTCCGATCTTCTCTCGGCCCAGGGGCGCACTCTTGGAACGCGGCTCTACACCTCTGGTGCTCGCCAGGCTGGTTCATTGCAATTTGAAATGCCGTACGGCTGCCCCCTGATCGGTAACTATGCAATGGCGGCGCGCCGTCACATGTTCCAGTACGGAACGACGTCAGAGCATTTGGCCCGCGTCGCGGTCGACGCCAGGACGAACGCCAGCCTCAATCCACACGCGATGTACCGAGAACCAATCAGTGTGGATGACGTGATGCGCTCCCGGCTCATCGCAGACCCACTTCACCTCCTCGACTGCTGCGTGATCTCTGACGGAGGCGGAGCCATAGTCATGACGACAGCAGAGCGAGCCGTTGACCTCCGGCAGCAACCAGTCGCTGTATTGGGGGCCGCCACTGCACAGACGCACTGGAATATCAGCCAGATGCCGGACTTCACGACAACTGCCGCTGCTACGTGCGGACCTGAGGCTTTCGCGCGCGCCGGCGTGACCGTCGGCGATGTGGACACTTTGCACTTATACGATAGCTTCACCATCACTGTATTGCTCTTGCTCGAGGACCTAGGTTTCTGCCCGAAGGGTGAGGGCGGAAGGTTCGTCGAGGAACACCGACTCACCTTTGATGGGAGCCTGCCGACAAACAGCGACGGCGGCGGTTTGTCTTCCTGCCACCCTGGAATGCGTGGCATCTTCTTGCTTATCGAGGCCGTTCGCCAGTTGCGGGGCCAGGCGGAGGCCGTTCAGGTTCCAAACTGCGAGGTTGCAGTCGCTTGTGGATCTGGGGGCTTTCTGTCATGCATGAGCACGGTGGTGCTCGGCAAGGGGATCCGGTGAGCGACATCCCAGTAGAGGGTCGGGTGCTTCCTATCGCGAACAGCTGCACCCGTCCGTTCTGGGAAGCAACAGCGCGAAACGAGCTATTGGTCCAGTGGTGCGACGAATGTGCAAGCGCACAGTTCTATCCGGCACCTTTGTGTCGCCTTTGTGGCGGCGAACCTGGGTGGTTCACGGCGTCAGGCCTCGGCACCGTGTACACCTTCACCATCGTTCGGCAAAATCGCACACCTCCCTTTGACGCGTTGGGTCCGTACATTGTCGCCATGATCGAAATGAACGAAGGTCCCAGGATGATGACGAATTTGATTGATTGTTCGCTCGACGACGTCCGGATCGGTATGCGCGTCGAGGTCGTGTTTGCCGATCCAGTGGATGCGATTGTTCTGCCGTTCTGGCGGCCGCTAACCGAGCCAACGATATGAGCGGGGTCTGCGAAGGACGAGCCGCCATCGTTACCGGCGCAGGACGAGGCTTAGGCAGGGCAGAAGCGATTGAGCTGGCTAAGGAAGGCGCGATGGTGCTGGTGAATGATCTGGGGGTCGAGCTTGATGGTCGGGCCCCGAACTTTTCGCCAGCCAATGATGTCGTTGATGAGATCCGCGGTTTGGGCGGGCACGCGATAGTCAACTGCGACGATGTATCGGATTGGGCTGGCGCGAAACGGCTGATCTACGAAGCCATTTCAGCCTTTGGCCGCCTTGACGTACTAGTCAACAACGCAGGTGTGCTTCGCGACCGTATGTTGGTCAACATTTCCGAGGACGACTGGGACACCGTTATTCGTGTTCATCTACGAGGAACATTTTGTCCTACTCACCACGCCGCGGCGTACTGGCGTGAGCAAGTCAAAATGGGCCTGTCTGTTGATGCCCGGGTTGTCAACACCACTTCGACGGCGGGCCTCTTTGGCAATATCGGACAGGCGAACTATGCGACCGCGAAAGCGGGTATCGCCGGCTTTACGATCGAAGCAGCTGCCGAACTTGGTCGCTACGGAGTGACTGTGAATGCCATCGCTCCGGGTGGTCGCACCAGAATGACCGAACAGGTCTTCGCGGGGGTCATGGCTGCTCCCGACTCCGGATTCGATGTCATGGCGCCCGAAAACGTTTCGCCCCTAGTGGCGTGGTTGGCCAGCAGGGAGGCGGGCAACGTGACCGGCCGAGTGTTCGAGATTTACGGCGGGACGATAGGGGTCATCAACGGTTGGAGCCGAGGGCCTGTCCACAGACAGGATCGCCGATTCGAGCCATCCCAGGTTGGTGAAATCGTCGACCGACTGCTGGCGGACGCACCATCGCCCGAGTCCCTATGAGCAGCCTAAAGCTTGCCGATCGATTCGCAGAATCGGCAGTGCACGCGAGTGGCGATTGGGAGAGGCGCTTGCGGTCGTCTCGCACTGGGGTTTCCAAGACCCTCGGACGCGATCCACGCGGCGCTGGAAGTGTTGGTCGACGATGTTCAAAGTGCGTTGCCAAGCGGAGGAACCATGGACGATCGAGTGTTTGAAAGAGGTCGGGAGCTTCAGTCGCAGCTAGGACTCGACCCGGGGAGCGAAGGCAAGAGTGGGGTTCATCGCGAGTTTACGGAATTCGCGACTCGATATGCCTTTGGCGAAGTGTGGTCGAGACCAGGGCTTGACCTAAGAGCCCGAAGCTGCATCACCATCGCGATCCTGACGGCGCTTGCGCGGCCGGAATATTTGGCAATCCACCTAAGGATCGGGCTCGAAAACGGCCTCTCGGCCGAAGAGATGCGTGAAGTGATCTTCCACACTTCCGTTTACGCCGGTTTGCCGGCTGGTGCTCAAGCGATGCGTGTCGCCGAGAGCGTCCTCGGTCACTGAGCCGGTCTTGTACGAGGGTTTCGCGTAGGTGTACAGAGGCCGGCTCCAGAGGATTTGGGCGTTGCACTCCACTACAAGGACCGCAGCTCGGTTGGGTATTGCGGATAGAACCTAGGGTTACAGACAAGAACCAGAAACGGGAGGTTTGAGATGGCGATGGACCTGGATGACGTCAAGGTGGTTGACGCGGATTCGCATCTGACCGAGGCCCATGACCTGTGGACTAAGCGGGCACCCGCGGGGTACGAGGACCGTGTGCCGAGGGTGGAGGAGGTAGAGGGTCGGCCGACATGGGTCGTCGATGGGACAAAGCTCGGATTTGCTGGTGGCGGCGGAGTCATCGATCGCGATGGAAACAAGTTCCCGTTTCAGGAGTCCATGGTCGTGTGGGGCGTCGACCGCATCCACAAGGCCGCCTTCGACCCCAAGGCTCGCATAGAAGTCTTGGACGAGTCGGGCATCTGGGCCCAGGTGCTGTTTCCCAACTCGATCGGACTCGGGGGCCAAGGCCTATCGAAGACGGTCAAAGACCCCGTGCTCCGCCGGCTCTGCATCGAGATCTACAACGATGCTATGGCGGAGGTGCAAGCCGATTCAGGGAACCGCTTACTGCCGATGCCCGTGCTTCCAGCGTGGGACGTCGGCGAGAGCGTCCGAGAAGCCGAGCGCGTCGCCCGACTCGGGGCACGGGGCGTCAATATGACCTCGGACCCTCAGGATCTGGGATCGCCAGATCTGGCCAACCGGGCCTGGGACCCGCTTTGGGACGTATGCGACGACCTAAAGCTTCCGGTGCACTTCCATATCGGCGCCAGCCTCACCGCTATGAACTTTTACGGCAACTACTTCTGGCCGTCGCAACACGAGTACGTCAAGCCGGCTATCGGGGGCACCCTCTTATTCATCAACAACGCCCGCGTGGTGGTCAACGTAATCCTCTGCGGCATGCTCGACCGACACCCTGGCCTTAAGCTGGTTTCGGTGGAGAGTGGGATCGGTTGGATACCCTTCATCCTCGAAACCATGGACTACGAGCTATTCGAAAACGCGCCAGAGCAGGCGGGCGACCTGAGCCGGAAGCCATCGGAATACTTCAAAGACCATTGGTTTGCGACCTTCTGGTTTGAGCGAAACCAGGGAAACTTGCAGGCTCTAGTCGACTCAGTCGGTGAGGACAACATCCTCTTCGAGACCGACTTTCCGCATCCGACCTGTCTGTATCCAAAGCCGCTTGACACAGTGGCCGAGAAGATGGCGACACTGACGGCCTCCTCGCGTCGGAAGATCCTCGGCGAGACTGCCGCCAAGCTCTATCGCCTGTAGTCCCTGTGCATTGTCATACGATCGCCCGTTCACCGTGAAGACGATAGGACCCCAGACGGAAGGGGATCCAGATTTAGCATTGTCAGGGCGTTGGTCCGCACGATCAGTTCCAATTCCGCCGGAGTAACCATTGCCGCGATGCGGTCGACGACAGAATCTGTGTGTGGCCAGGTGGTGTCCTGGTGCGGGTAATCCGTCTCGAACAGGAGCTGTGTGACGCCGATGGCGTCGCGGGCGCGAATCCCCGTGTCGTCGTCGAAGAAAGACACGTATACGCGTCCGGCCATGTAGGTGCTCGGCGGCTCCGTGATCGCATCAGGGATCTCGGCATAAGTATCGTGAAGGAAGACCTTGTCGAGCCGTTCCAGGACGTAGGGGACCCAGCCGATCTGACTTTCCGAGTAGACGATCTTCAGTGACGGGTACCTTGGGAGGATCCCTGAGATCAACCATTCGGTCATTGAGAGCTGAGCGATGTCGTGCTTCATGGCGATAAGGGCTGCCTTCGGCGCAAATGGGCTGGTGTCCACCAGCTTCGACCCCGACCCGATGTGCATGCAGAGCACCGTGCCGGTCTCGCTACATGCCTCAAACACGGGGTTCCAATAGCCGCTCGGATCGTGAATTGACGGCAGCCCGAGGAAGCTCGGCATCTCGGGAAACGTGATTGCCCGGCAGCCGCGGGCCGCGTTCCGTCTGATCTGGTCTGCCGCGGCAGCCGAGTCCCACAGTGGAATGAGGCAGAGCGGGATCAGGCGGCCACCAGAGTCCCCGCACCACTCGTCGATCATCCAGTCGTTGTAGGCCTGAACACACTTCATGCCCAGGTCGTGGTCTTTGGCCTCTAGAAACAGTTGTCCGCAGAACCGGGTGATGAATGGAAAGCAGAGCGAACGTTCCATATGGTTGGTATCCATATCCACGAGGCGAGCCGTGGGGTCCCAGCAGCCCTTGCGCATCTGGTCATAGTTGATGGGTGCCTCGGTGTGTTCTGAGTAGGGAAGACCCGCGCATGCCACGACTGTGGGGACCGGCAGCGCACGATCTTCGAAAAGCCACCAGTCGGTAATCGGCCCGTCGCCTCCCTTCACGTATTGAGTTTTTCGGCTCGCTGGTTCGATGTATGTCTCGCAGGTGTCTCGCACCACGCGTGGTCCCACCTCGCGATCGCTCTTCGAGAGACGGTCCCACCAGACGTTGGGCGGCTCGACGACATGATCGTCGGCCGAGACGATCCAGAGCCGTTCCCCCACGGTCTCCTTTTCGGAGGTGGTCACCGGGTGTACCCCCCTAGGTCTTGATCGGTCCTTCAACCCTCTCGAGCATCATGACGAGAGTCGCCCAACCCTATTTGACAGGCAAAGCGAATTGCTAGTCGTTTTGTTGGCGCCTCATCAGACGGTGGTCGCGCCGAGCTCGCCTCATGTCGCTGACTTTCGGCGATCGAACTCCAGACCCGCTATCAATGTGGCTGTCGCAGTGGTTCGCTTTCAGACGATACTTTCATTGGTTGTCGCAGTGGCGGGCGATCAAGGATCGACGTTGGAGTGCATGTGGCCGGTCGGTTGAACAAGGTAATTGACCTCTTGTCGGAGGGGCAGGTCGTCGTTTCTTCCGTGCCCATCCCTAATGGCAGCATCGAAGAGGCCCAGCGGTATGGCGATTCCGACTTCGACATGGTCGTATTCGAAATGGAGCACCACGGGTTCGACTTCCCTGGTCTCCGCCTGTCATTGCAGGCGCTTTTGAACCGAGCCAGGGTCGTACACGATGGGCTGTGCCCGTCGGTCGTCCCGTTCACGCGCATTCCTCCGCCAGCACGAGAAACGACAACATGGATCATCAAGCAGGCGCTCGACATCGGCGTGTATGGCTTCGTGGCCCCACAGCTCGAAACACCCGAAGAAGCCCTCGCGATCGTCGACGCAGCGCGTTATCCACCGAGCAGGGGGAGTGAACTGGGCGGAGGTAACCGGGGGTACTGGCCGGAGGTCGCGGCACGCTACTGGGGGTTGCCCCAGGACGAGTATGTGCAGCGAGCGGACGTATGGCCGATGAATCCGAATGGGGAGATCTTGGTGATCGGAATCGTCGAGAGCCAAAAGGGTATAGCGAACCTGGAACGCATCCTTGATGCCACAAGCGGCATCGGCGCCGTCTGGCCAGGTCCCGGTGACCTCGCGGCCGACATGGGTCTTATCGGCCAGGTCCACCATCCCGAGGTGCAGGGTCAGCTCCAGCATGTGCTTGACGTGTGCCGCGACCGTGGTATTCCCTCCGTCGGAGTTGCCATCAGCGTGGAGGAGGCTATTCGGCGCGTTGAGCAGGGGTTTCGGATCATCTTCACACGCCCCGACCGCGGCGTTGCCGCTGCGATTCGGGCCGCGGCCACCGAACCAAAATAGCCAGCAGATGCTCTGCTCACTGTTGGTTGCACGCACGCCGCCGCGTGCTGACCCTGCAAACAAAATACCAGAGTGCTAACCGCCGGCCTACATCTCTCGACGTGCAAATGGAGCGGCTCAAACGTGAGCGTCATCTGATCAGTTCAGACTCGGCACCTCGGGAGGTCCTAACGGAGGGCGGGTAGCACCTCTTCGACGAGACATCGGTGGGCTTGGTTCTGTTCTTTGGGAAGCGACGCGGCGCTGCCCTCAACCAGCAAGAGCCGATCAAGACCCAGTTCCACCAGTTCACGGAGCCTGTCGGCGCAGTGCGCCGGGGTTCCAACCACGCCGAACCGGTCGACGAATTGGTCGTTGAGGTGCTCAATGTGCGGCGCCCGGCTTTGACCCAACCTGACGGACTCGGATGGATGATTGGTGCTATGGCCGCTCGACTCGTAGGCAACCGTCAGCGCTTCGATGACGGCACGGTCCTGGGTGCTGAGCTCAGCAGCAGGTGAGCCGGTCATACCCGAAAAATGGGCATACGCCGCCAATGGTCCGCGGGCGATCTCCCTAGCAACCCGCGCGTCGGGGTGGGCTGCGACGACTAGATACGCTCCGAGCGACAGCGGATGGGCGCGTTGGGGAGCGTCGGCGTGCGCCTTGTGCGCAAGAGCGATAGCCCCGGCCACTCGGTCGGCCAGCGCTCCCACGTTGATGGTCACGCGCTCCGCGACATGAGCGCCCAATACGATCATGCGGGGGCCAGTAGCGGCGATGTCGAGCGGTACCTTGTGCTGGCCAGTTCGAGTGATCCAGGGGATCTCGCTCCGATAGCCGTCGATATCAACGACCTCTCCACGGAGGTAGCGCTGTACCTGCTCGGCGAACCGAGCAGTAACCTCGACGGTTGCGGGCCGACGGCCCACGTGGCCGAGCGACGAGTCTCCGCGGCCCAATCCGAGCACCGCCCGGCCACCGGACTCAACCTGCACGGTGGCGATGGCCGCAGCCGCCACTGCGGGAAGACGCGTCAAGGGATTCGTGACGCCCACCATTAGTCCCAACCGGTCGGTGTGCCCGGCAACGAGGCAGAGGCCGCCGAACGGATCCCCTCCAAGATTCTGGGTGTCCCCGAAGCTGATGCCGTCAAAGCCCTCCGCCTCTGCCGCCTGCCCGTATGCGATTGCGGTTCCGGGGCGATAACCCGAAGCCAACCAAACCTCGACCATCACCCCTCCCTCGAACTTCGGCGCGCATCAGCCAGTACCGACAGCGCCACAGATCGGGCCCTCACCATGGTGATGGTAGTGGATCACCCAAATCGACCTTGTGGCCGTTGGCCTTGTCCTTCTCCAGACTGGACAGCCATGGGGTGCGATCTCAGCCGAGTATGCGCATCGGGACGATTGAATGCTGCTGGCCTGCTTCTGAGTCGACTGCTGCCACTCACTCGAGTAGCTGGCTTACCGTTCTCCGTCGTCTCAGTCATCGTTGGATCGTCCGGGCGACGTCCAAACTGGTACCGCGACAGATTGCCTAGGAGATAATGGGCGGATGCTGAGACCCGATATTCCACGGTCCGTGGCCGAGGTTTTCGATCCCGTGGTGGAGGAGGACCCCGAGCGTTTGATGCTCGTAACCCGGAGCGCGCGCTGGACCTACGCCGAGCTCGACCAAAGGGCGGACTCCTCCGCGGCCGCACTGGCGTCCATGGGCGTCGTGGCGGGAGACCGAGTGGCGGTCGCGCTACCTAACGATGCCGAGATCGTCGCCTCGTTTCACGGAGCCATGAGGCTCGGTGCAGTGTGGGTCGGAGTCAATCGCGCCCTTGCGCCTCCGGAGAAGGCCTACATCTTGCGCGACAGCGGCGCAAAGCTCTTGCTGTGCGACAGCGACACGATTGACCAGCTCCGGCGCGACGACCTCGGTCTTGAGAGCGTGCGCCGTGTAGTCGTCGATAGCGGTACAGACGGTGACGAGTGGCGTTCTGCGCTCGAGGCTGCAACGGGCGCGAGGCGCCCGACCTCCGTCGACCCATACGGACCCGCAGCTCTGGCGTATACAAGCGGAACAACCGGTCATCCAAAGGGGGCGGTGCACTCTCAATACAACCTGCTTGTTCCTGGGGCTGCGCTGGTAGCCAGCCGAGGCTACGGACCGTCGCTACGCAAGGGCGACTGCCTACCCCTCACGATCCTCAACATGCACGTGCTGACCACGCTCCTCGTGGCCCAGGCCGGTGGTTGCAGCGTGATCATGGACCGCATCGATGCCACCGGCGTGGTCGAGTGGGTCCGCGACCACGGTGTAACGACATGGAACGGACCGCCAGCTCTTCTGTACAGCCTCGCCCATGATCTCTCCATCGACCCGGCCGACCTATCCTCTCTAGAAGAGGTGTGGACCGGGGGAGCCGACTGCCCCGAAGCCTTGCGGGCGGCCTTCGCTGAGCGATTTGGTCACGCGGTGACTTCTACGTACGGGTTGACCGAAGCACCGACAGTGGTGTCGATGGATCCGCGCGATGGACGGCACCGTCTCGGGGCGAGTGGGATTCCGCTGCCGCACCTGCGGGTGACGATCTCCGATGATCACGGAATCGAGGTTCCGACATCCGAGACGGGCGAGATCTGCCTAGGCGGGTGCGACGATGGACCCTGGGGCGGTGTCTATCGGCCTCCGCTTGGCTACTGGCAGCGTCCCGATTCAAGCGCAGATTTGGTGCATCGGGGTGTGGTGCACACTGGCGACCTCGGTTATGTCGACGCCGATGGCTTCCTCTACGTCCGAGACCGGCAGAATCAGATGATCATCCGCGGTGGAGCCAACGTGTACCCCGCCGAGGTTGAACGGGTGCTTCAGGAAGTCACCGAAGTCGAAGCTTGTGCGGTATTCGGGGTCTCCGACGAACGCCTTGGCGAGCGTGTGGTCGCGGCCGTGCAGGTCGTCGCGGGCGCGCAGGTGTCGCCCGAAGATCTGACCAAGCACTGCAATGCAGAGCTGGCGCGCTACAAAGTGCCTGAGAAGTTCATCTTCGTGAGGGCCTTCGATCGTAACTCGATGGGGAAGATCGATCGGCGCCGCCTCCAGGAATTGGTGACTAGCGGGAGCGATTCCTGAGAAGGATCCTCCCATGCGACGAGTTAGGCCTGAACCAGGCGTTCGTGCTTCTCGCGCTGTAGCGCCCGAGGGAGTCCTCACGTCGTCGCAAGCAAGAGTGGAAGTCCGTGGACAGCTGCTGTGTCGATTCCACTACTTGTCTGGACCGAACTACCGTCAGCCTCCGACGAAGTCGTCGTGGTAGGAATCGAGCTAGGACAAGACCCGAGGATCTGCGTCGATCACCGAGCGACATGCTGCGGGAAACAGCCCGGTGAAGTTGTGGGTCCTAAAGTAGCTGCCATAACTGGCTGCAGCCTCTGGGTTCATTGGGATCCCACCCCCAGCGGCCTCGATGTGCCATGCCTGCCGGCATCGCCACTCGAAAGATACCGCCCGGAGGTATGCCCGTTCGATGTTGTCGGCAATGACAACCACACCATGATTCGCTAGCAGGGCGACGTCGGCATCGCCGATTGCTGCAACCGCAGCCTTGGCGTTCGAGGCATCGTCAACGGGGCCACAATATTCGTCGTAGACGGCCACGCTCCCGTCGTACATCGCACTCGATTGGTCATAGATCGCAGGAGCGCGCCGGATATCGGCCCAGATGGTTCCCCAACGAGGATGATTGTGTAGGGCCACCTCGATGTCGCGCCTTGCAGCATGCAGTTCAACGTGGAGTCGGATCGCCGGCGTGATCGTCCACGGCCCATCGAGTTCGTTTCCCTCCGCATCCATCCGCATGATGTCGCTAGCGCGAACCTCTCGCCAGGTGAGTCCAAAGGGGTTGACGAGGAATGTGCCATCGGGTTGGCGATAGGTGATGTGGCCCGCGAGATGGTCACGGTAGCCCTCATCCCAAAGACTTCGCGCCAGCAAAGCCAGCTCCTGATGTGGAGTGAATGCCGGCAGGGCCGGGGCTATTGGTTTGGGGATCAAGGTTGGCTCGACTTGAGTTCGGCCGGAACGATCAGCACGGTTGGGTCGTCTCCTCAATCCACGCTTGCCTTAGGACGAACTTCTGGACCTTTCCTGTAGGCGTCAGGGGTAGCTCTTCCACGAAGCGGAAGTGAGCCGGAACTTTGTAAGAGGCAAGCAGGCCGCGACAGTACTCGAGCAGCTCCTCGGCAGTCGGGTGCGCATCAGCCGGAACGATGCAGGCAAGGCCAACCTCGCCTTGGATGGGTTCGGGCACTCCCAAGACAGCAACTTGCAGGACGGCTGGATGCTCGGCCAATACTGCTTCAATCTCGGCTGGATAAACGTTGGCTCCTCCGCGTTTGAAGGCGTCGACGCTGCGTCCGACGATCGAGAAGTACCCTCTTGTGTCACGAACGGCCAGGTCTCCCGTGTTGAACCAGCCGTCCACGATTGCGGCTGAGGTTGCTTCCGGGTCGCCTAGGTACCCGCGGGTGACATTCGGGCCCTTCAGCCAGATCTCTCCGACCTCCCCAGGTCCGACCAGCTCACGGGTTTCGACATCTCGGAGCTCAAGTTCGTTGTCCGGCGCTGCATGTCCGACCGTGTGGACTATGTCCTCGAGCGAGTCGCCCTGTTCTGTCCATGTACTGCAGATGACCGCTTCGGTTAATCCGTATGCCGAAACAAGTTCTGCCTTCGGCATCATCGCTTGGATCTGATGGACCAAGGGCTCAATCGATGACGAACCGCCGATCTGGATCAATCGGATGGCTGAGAGGTCCGTGCTATTCGCCGTGGGGTGGTTCAGAGCCAGTTCGTATTGGGTCGGCACCCCTTGGAGGTGCGTGCATTGATATCGGGCCAGATCACTCAAGAACTGTTCGGGCTCGAATCGGTCATCAAGGACGATCGACGATCCGGCGAGAAGCGGGACGACCGCATTCATCGTGCACCCGAAAGTCCAGAACAGGGGCGAGGTGAGGATCGAACGGTCTTGGGTGGTCAAACCGATGCGTTGACCCCACACCGCTAGATGATCGACGATGCTCGAGTGGCGGATGAGGGCGCCCTTGGGAGCTCCGGTAGTGCCTGACGTGAAAATGATCAGAGCGACGTCGTCCGGCCGGACTGGCTGGTTGAGCGCAGCCGTTGGCGCAGGTTCCTCCACCATGGCCAGGAGGTCGTCCAAGGTGCTTACCCCCTTTGGCCAGCTGCTGGATCCAATCCCGATGACGTGGCGAAGTGAGGAAAATCGCTCACTCGACCAGCCACCTTTAGTGTCCTTCGCAAGTTCAGGCAGGAGTGAATCGAGCAGCGCAAGTGTGTCGTGCCCGACGACCCGGTCCCCCCAGAACAGGGCCGTCATGTCTGATTTTCCGAGGATGTAGTCGAGTTCGCGGGCCCGGAGGGCGGTGTTCAGGGGGACGAGTGCCGCTCCGACCGACACGACCGCGTACTCGAGCGGGAGCCAGTCAAGGCAGTTTCCGAGGAAGAGCCCCACCCGATCTCCAGAGCCGATGCCGAGATGCCGGAGCCCTTTGATGAGGGCATCGACCCGCGCTCCGAGTTTGTCGAAAGTCCACTCTTCCCCTCGGAACACCATCCACGGGCGATCGGCGAAGCGATCGACTGCAGCACGCAGGACCTCAGGGATGGTCGAGTGGCCCAAGCCTGGGTTCTGGTTGGCACGGGTCCCTCGACCGCTCTGTTCAGCTTGGTCGGTATTCGTCACAACTTTTCTCCCCTGAACAGCCGTCGAGCTGCAAGGTTAAAGATAGCAATATCAGTTGATCGTTGACTCACCAACTGTCGACGAGCTGGCGTCGGTGGCCCGGTGGGGGATCCGGCGACGGTGCCGCCGTCAAGATTTGTAAGACCCACCGTCGTGTCTCAGCCGGGTCGATGACGTCATCGATGACAAACTTCGAGGCCATCTCGAGGGCACCGCCGTTCAGGTACGACTGGGCGACCAGCTCCTCGAAACGACGCCGGCGGGCAGTCGGGTCATCAATCGCATCGAGTTCCTTGCGGTGCCCCAGTCTCACGGCGCCCTCGATACCCATGCCACCGAATTCGCCCGTTGGCCATGCGACGTTGAACGCGGGCATCTTGTTGCCCCCGCCGGCCATTGCGAGAGCGCCTAGGCCATAGCTCTTGCGCAGCACGACGGTCATGAGGGGAACCCGAACGCTTGCCCCAACCAAGAAGAGGCGAGAGGCGTGACGTACCAATGCCTCGGCCTCTGCTTCGGGGCCAACCATGATTCCAGGTGTGTCACAGAGGAACAGGACAGGAAGCGCAAAGGCGTCGCAGAGCTGGAGAAAACGGGCCGCCTTGTCGGCTGCCGACGCATCGATCGCACCGCCTTGGTGAAGCGGGTTGTTGGCCACGACCCCGATCGGCCGCCCCTCAATGCGGGCTAGCGCCGTCACCATTCCGGGTCCGAATCCTTGCCGTAGTTCTAGGACACTGTCAGTGTCGGCGAGGATCGTTATCGCATCTCTTACGTCGTACACCCGGCGGCGGTGCTTGGGTACGACTTGGCGGAGCTGCCCTTGGTCCGGACTACTCCAGGTCGAAAGCCGACCCTGGAAGTAGGAGAGGTATTGCTTCGCGGCCCTGACCGCTTCGGCTTCATCCTGTGCCTTGATGTCTATGACCCCATTGGCGAACTGGACCGATGCCGGCCCAACGTCCTCCGGGCGGACGCGGCCCAGCCCGCCACCTTCGATCATCGCTGGGCCGCCCATTCCGATTGTTGACTCCGGTGTTGAGATGACGACGTCACAGCAACCAAGCAGGAGGGCATTACCAGCAAAACAACGGCCTGAGGCGATTCCGACGAGCGGTACCCGCCCGCTCAGCTCGGCTAAGAGGGTGAACGTTCGAACAACCTCGCCGCTGCCACCCTCGGTGTCATTGGGTCGTCCGCCGCCGCCTTCCGCGAACAAGACCAGCGGAAGTTCGAGTGAATTGGCCAGCTCGAACATGCGGTCTGACTTGAAATGCCCACGGATGCCCTGCGTTCCCGCGAAAACGGTGTAGTCGTAGGACATTACAACGCACTGCGTAGACCCCTCTGGAAACAAAGATCCGTTGATATGCCCGATCCCAGTTACGAGACCGTCGGCTGGGGAGATATCAATGAGCTCTTCGAGCGAATGATCACGCCGCTGTGCCGCAACAACGAGTTGGCCGTATTCGGCGAAGGATCCCGGATCGCAGAGATCGGAGATATTCTGCCGGGCGGTACGCCTACCAAGTTCGGCCCGACGACTGACCGACGCAGGTCGCGCGTCATCCAGGGTCAGGGCGTGGCGGCGGGCTACCTCAGTGAGATCTGACTCATCGACATCCAATGACGGTGCCTGAGCGTCGGGTATCGCCGCACCGTTTCCATCGTTTTGTGCGACTGCCGCAAGCACCGTTCCCTGTTCGACAGTTTCCCCTTGGGTTACATCGAATCGAGCCACCACACCCCGCACCGCGGAATGTACGACATACTCCATCTTCATCGACTCGATCACGATGATGGACTGACCGATGTCCACTACCTGACCGATGTCAACCGAAAAGGAGATCACGATCCCGGTCACGGGCGCGACAATCGGAACGGATGGAAGAATCTCGTGGTTCCCTGATTCGTTGCGGACGGTCACTGTCACAAATCAGTGTGGGCGTGATTCGCCCAGTCGAAGAGCCGACCCATGACGAGGGCCATTTCGCCGGTGGGCAGCTCTATCCGCTCGAACAGCCGAAGTTCCTTCGGCTCGTCCTCCTCGATCAGCTGACGCACCGTGCGGACGCCGGCACAGGCGATACCACGTGCCTGGAGCGACGCTTCGGCGTCCAGGGTGGTCCGCGTCGCCAACCAAGAAGTGACCGATTCCTCAATTTCGGCACGGAGGTCAGGTTCCTCGATCGCTCGCTCCGCGATCTCGTCGGTGCCCCACCCCGGGTGTTCGAGAACGGCACAAAGCTCGCGCCACATCGACGAGGTGATCGGATTGAGAAGTATGTTGCCATCGCTCGTCGGGAAAACGTTCATGAACCGAACGGCCGACCGGTTGCCGGAACGCCGTGGATCGTGGCCGAGTACGTCCGCCAACGCCACGTTGTAGCCGAGGAGACCGCTCAGGGCGCGAAGCATGCTGACCTCGACATAGGACCCGACGCCGGTCAGGGTTCGGCGGTGGAGGGCCGCGACGGCGGCAAGCGCCGCTTGCATTGCTGATACGTGATCGCCAAGAAAGATGTTGCTTATCGTTGGTGGTCCGCCGACATCTCCGGTCATATCTGCAAAGCCGCTCATCGCTTGTGCGACGCCATCGAAGGCCATGTATGACCGGTACGCGCTCCAAGAACCGCAGCCTGTGATTTGGATCATCGAACACCGTGGGTTCAAGGCACGGATGCGCTCGAACCCGAAGCCGAGACGTTCCGGCACCCCCAGGGCGAAGTTTGTGACGACCACATCGGAATCCGCAAGATGCTTGACGAGCTCCGCATCGTTGTCCGGACTCCGTAAGTCGAGGTTGAGATTGCGCTTGTTCCGGTTGTACGACGCGAAATAGAGGCTCACGCCTCCCGGCGACAGGGGAGCGGAGTGGCGACCGGGTTCGCCCCCGGGCGGTTCGACCTTGAGGACGTCGGCACCGAGATCTCCGAGAATCATGGCGGCATACGGGCCGGCAATGTAGTGAGTGAAATCTAGAACTCGGACACCGGCGAGCGGCGCGGTGTTGGTATCGACCACGTCACCCTCACGCCCCTCGTCAGCCAGCGTTTGCCACCTGCTCTCGTTGACTTGAACCAGAGCTGCTCTCGACGTAACGTAACATCATAAAGATAACATCATTGTCGAGTTGCTGCATCCCCGATTCTGGGATGGTGCGCGTCCGTGGCGGCCAAATCCGTACCGACGTTCCCAGGGCCCGGGCCGATTATTCCCACCGCGCGACCCAGTTCCGAGGTTCGGAGGTTCTCGATGACGACCGACGACCACGCGTTCGCGATTTCGTACGGCGCCTTGGCGGTTGGTGTGCATCCCAGCCCGCTGAACGAGGAGGGGCGCCCCTGAAATGGACGGCCGAAGGTCGCCGACGATGACTCCCGGGAATCGTCCACCCGTGGGTACAGGGCTCGGACAGGCGGTGACGTACGTGGCCACGCGCGATCCATCTGGGCTGGCAGTGGCGTGTTTCGGTAGTGACGGCGAAGTGGGTCGCCGTACTCGCGAGGAGTTGGACCGCCGGACAAATCAGCTGGCTCGGCTGTTCGAGCTCCTTGGTGTCGAATTCGGCGACCTCGTGACCATCGCTCTTCCGAACTCGATCGAGTTCCTAGAGGTGGCTCTTGCCGCATGGAAGTTGGGTGCTACCCCCCAGCCAGTTAGTGCGCGGATGCCTGAGGTCGAGCGGCAGGCGATCATCGACTTGGCTCGTCCCGCACTCGTGGTCGGTGGAGCCCCTGACGGAGTCCGCGCACATCTGCCCGAGGGGTTCGAGCTGGATCCGGAGCTCGACGATGGCCCGCTACCGGACCTCGTGGCGCCGCACCGCCTTGCGGTTGCCTCCGGTGGCTCAACCGGTCGACCCAAGCTGATCGTCGCCAACCGACGCGCCGAGGTATTCGACGGTGATCTCGTTGGGATGGGTAGCGGTGGAGTCGTCGTCATTCCTGGCCCGCTGTATCACAACGGTCCGCTGTCAAATGCTCTAGATGCCCTTTGTACAGGCAACAGTTTGGTCATATTTCCGCGGTTCGATCCTGAGGCGACCCTGGCCGCGATCGAGCGCTATCAAGCTACGTGGGCCTTTCTCGTTCCGACGATGATGCTTCGAATCTGGCGCCTACCCGAGTCGGTTCGGAGTGCATACGACGTGTCATCGCTCACCACTCTCTGGCACATGGGGGCTCCATGCCCCGAGTGGTTGAAGGAAGCGTGGATCGCTTGGATCGGGGCGACGAGAGTGTTCGAGATGTACACCTGTACCGAAGCGCTGGCAGGCGCCGCGATTCGAGGAGATGAGTGGCTAACGCATCGTGGATCGGTGGGACGTGTCGTCTTCGGTGAAATGAAAGTGGTTGACCCGGAGTCAGGAACTGCGCTTCCACCCGATGAGGTAGGCGAGATCTACCTGCGGTCCGACGGGATCGGCACGCCGACGTACCAGTACGTCGGCGCCGAAACCCGATCACTACCCGGCGGCTGGCATTCAGTGGGCGACATGGGTCGGTTCGATCAGGATGGATATCTCTATCTGGCGGATCGCCGGGTCGACATGATCCTGGTCGGGGGTGCGAACGTCTACCCGGCTGAGGTGGAGGCAGCAATCCTCGCCCATTCCGGCGTTGCCTCGTGCGCCGTCGTCGGGCTGCCCGATGAGGAGATGGGCAATCGAGTGCATGCCATCGTTCAGCCGTCGGCGATCGGGGTGACCGAAGAGGATTTGAAAACCTTTCTCACTGATCGCCTCGTTCGGTACAAGATTCCTCGCAGTTTCGAGTTCGTAGAAGAAACCCTCCGCGACGATGCGGGAAAGGTGCGTCGCTCTGCCCTGCGCTCAGAACGTGCAGACGTCACCGTCGGCCGAGGACGTTCGGGTGGGACGGTCACGTGAAGTTCGGGGTGCACTTGGGACCGCAAGGCTTGTCGATGTCCGAGCTCAAAGACGCCTGGAAGGTAATCGAAGAGCTTGGCTTCGACTGGATCAGCGTCTGGGACCACTTCTACGCTGCAGCTCCGCCGTTTGATGCACCCGTCTTTGACGCTGTTGTGGCTCAGAGCGCGCTCGCGGCCACGACACAGCGCGTCCGTGTGGGATGTCTCGTCTACTGCACGGCCTATCGCCACCCGGCTGTTCTCGCAAACGCCGCTATCGCGATCGACCATCTCTCGGACGGGCGCATGGAAATGGGCTGCGGCGCGGGATGGCACCGGTCCGAGTATGAGGGCTATGGGTTCGAGTTTGAGGGTCCTGCCGTCCGCCTTCGCCGGCTCGAAGAGTCGGTAAACGTGATTCGGGCGCTATGGACTGAGGAAACCGTCGACTTCGAGGGCGAGTTCTTCACCCTGCGAGGAGCTCGATGCGAACCCAAACCCCTCCAGGAACACCCCCGGATCTGGGTCGGGGTCCAGGGACCGCGCGGTCTCGCGCTAGCGGGTCGGTCGGCTGACGGATGGAATGCCAGTTACCTCTCGCCTCAGGAGGTCAGTCAAGGACTCGAGATTGTGTCGTCCACCGCGGACCAGCGGCTTGAGTGCGGCGTGAATCTCGGCTTCATCGGTGACGTGCCCGAGGATGAGCGCGACGACTTCCTCGTGAAAAGGTTCGGGCCAGAGATCGGTCAAGCCAAGAAGGGAACCCTGGCCGGATCCACCCAGGAATTGGTCGATCGGGTACACGAGTACACCGATGCCGGGGCCGGTTGGCTGAATGTCGCACTGCGGGCTCCCATCGACCTCAACGAAGTTGAAAGGTTCGCCCTTCAGGTCACCCCCCACTTCAGATGAGCTTGGTTGTGGCTTATCTACACAATGCTTATGCTCAAAGTCGATCAGATGGAGGGGGCGTGCCCGAACATTTGAGTGGGCCCGCCGAGCGCAGCCCTCGTACTAAGGAAAATCCTGTCACCAACTCCCATGTCCAGGCTCCGGGGTTGCCCGAGCGTTTGACCGAGCGATCACGGAGAGTCGAGAACATGCGGCATTTGAGCCGGACTGCCCTCGATCCGAACGATCGGACACCAGACCGCGTGTTGGATTGAGATGCTCCTTCCTCTCGAGGGTCTTCGCCTTCTCGATCTGACCGATGGGATCGCGGGTGCGTACTGCGCCAAGTTGCTTGTCGACGCGGGTGCGGAGGCAATCAAAGTAGAACCGCCAGGCGGTGATCGGCTCCGCTCGTGGTGGTGCTCGGGTCGCGGAGACGAGCCTCCCGGGACCGGTGCGCTCTTCGAGTGGCTGCAGGCATCGAAGCGCAGTGTCGTCGCCGACGTCGAGACCGAGGTCGGTCGTGAGCTGATCGCCGATCTTGCGGCGGAAGCCGACGTGATGCTCGAGAGCTATCCGGTGGGCCAAATCGAGAGCCTTGGTCTCGGCCATCCCGAGCTATTGCGACGCCAGCCACGTTTGGTGTTGGTGTCGATATCGGACTTTGGACGGGGAGTGGCGCCGGGCCCAGTCGGAGCAACTGAGCTAACGCTGCAAGCGCTCGCCGGCTCAGTCCATGCCCGGGGGGACCCGAATCGTTTTCCCGTCATGGCTGGAGGTCAGCTGGGTTCATGGTCGGCTGGCCTCTATGCGGCGGTGGGTGCCTTGGCAGCCTTCCGCGAAGCCAGACGCAGCGGCATTGGCGAACACATGGACGTCTCTCGACTGGAGTCCATGGTCGTTACCCTTATGGGATACGCCGCGATGATGCGAAGCATTGGTGGTGAGCTCGCGAAGCCCTACACGCGGTTCATTGAGATCCCATGCGTGGAACAGGCTGCGGACGGCTGGATCGGTTACTGCGTCGTCACAAATGCACAATGGCAGGCCTTCGCCCTGATGATTGGGCACGTCGAACTCGCAGAGGGCGAGTGGTCACTCGCCGCATACCGACAAGCGCACCGCGAGGAGTTGCAGGGGCTCATAGACGCTTTCACGATGAAGCACACCGTTGCCGAACTCCTGGAAGAGGCCGCAATGTTTCGCGTGCCCGCTGCCCCAATCGTTGGTGGTGCTCATATCCCCGAGATAGAGCCCTTCGCGTCGCTCAGAATGTACGTCGAAGCACCGAACGGGCGATTCCGAGCGCCACGACCGCCTTATCACTTTTCTCGCTGCTCGCTTCGACCGCTCGGATCCTCACCTCTCGTTGGTGAGCACAACGGGAGTGGTTGGAGCCCAGTCCCCAAGGCACCGCCATCGACGCCGCAGGACACCCCGGGTGCTGGACCCTTTGCCGGAGTAAAAGTCATCGACTTCACGGCCTTTTGGGCGGGGCCCTACGCGACAGGATTGCTCGCCGGACTCGGCGCGGACGTCATCAAGGTGGAGTCAATCTCGCGTCCCGACCCCATCCGTTACAGCTCCAGCGTGCCGCCCTCTGACCCCCTGTGGTTCGAGAAGTCAGCGGTCTTCGGGTCATGCAACGCCAATAAGAGAGGCATCACCCTCGAGCTCGATACGCCGGTGGGTCGTGATCTCGCGCTCCGGCTCGTGGCCGGCGCCGACGTGGTGATTGAGAATTTCACGCCTCGGGTTATGGAAAGGTTCGGCTTGGACTACCCGGACCTCAGCGCGGTCAACCCTGGTCTCGTGATGGTGAGGATGTCGGCATTCGGAGCCCACGGGCCTTGGCGTGACCGGCCCGGCTTCGCGCAGACGATGGAGCAGATCAGCGGTCTGGCCTGGATCACCGGCTATGGAGACGCCCGTCCCCTTGTGGTGAAAGGCGTCTGCGATCCGGTCGGTGGTCTGCACGCCGCCCTGGCCGTGATGATGGCGCTCGAGCATCGGGATCGGACAGGCGAAGGGCAGTTGGTGGAACTCTCGATGTTGGAGACTTCAGCCAATGTCGCAGCTGAGGTCGTGATCGAGGCATCGGCCTATGGGCGTGACTTGATGCGTGACGGTAACCACGGCCCGGAAGGTGCTCCGCAGGGGGTCTACCGCTGTCAGGGGGAGGACGCGTGGATCGCCGTCTCAGTGGTGACCGACGGGCAGTGGCGAGATCTGGTCGAGGCGCTCGGGGCACCGAAATGGGCGAGAGACCCTGTCTTTGATGATGTTGCTGGACGCCGAGAACGCGGGCCGGAACTCGACGCGCACCTTTCCGTGTGGGCCGCGAATCGGGAAGCTCATGGTGCCGCCGAACTGCTTCGTCATCACGGCGTACCAGCAGCGGTCGCCATGCCCGCAGACCGAGTCGACGAAGTTCCCCAACTTAAGGATCGAGGCTTCTGGATCTCGATCGATCATCCGGCGGCCGGAGTTCACGACGCTCCGGGCTGGCCGATGCGATTCCTCCACACGAACTACAGATGGCCGGGCCGTCCCGCCCCGCTCGTCGGGGAGCACAACGCACAAGTGCTCTCCGAAGAGCTAGGTCTTGGGGCCGACGAGATCGTTGACCTCGAAGTGAGCGGGATAGTTGGGCAAAGGATCAAGGGGATGTAGGAGATGGAGCACCAGCTATGCATACGCGGGGGCACGGTCGTCGATGGGACGGGGACCTCACCATTCGCTTCTGATGTCGCGATTGACGATGGGGTAATCACCGCGGTCGGTGAGGATCTTGGACGAGCGTCTGTCGAGATCGATGCAAGTGAGTGCCTTGTCACCCCCGGGTGGGTCGACCCGCATACTCACTACGACGGCCAAGCGACGTGGGACAGGGAACTTTCTCCGAGCGGATGGCACGGCGTGACCACTGCAGTCCTTGGAAACTGCGGCGTGGGTTTCGCTCCGGCCCGGCCGGATCGCCATGAGTGGCTGATCGGCCTGATGGAAGGGGTAGAAGACATCCCGGGCGCCGTTCTATCCGCCGGAATCGACTGGGCATGGGAAGACTTCCCGGGCTATCTAGACGCACTCGACGCGATGCCCCGCACGATGGATGTGGCCGCGCAGATTCCGCATGGCGCTGTGAGGGCGTATGTGATGGGGGAGCGGGGCGCCAAGAACGAGCCGGCATCGGAGAGCGACATCGCTGAGATGGCCCAGGTCGTACGCGAGGGTCTGATTGCTGGGGCCGTCGGGTTCACGACCTCGCGCACCGTTGTCCATCGCTCGGTCGATGGCGAACCGGTGCCAGGCACCTTTGCATCAAGCGATGAGCTGCTCGGCATCTGTGCTGCGCTGGGCGACGTAGGCGTCGGCGTCGTCGGCGCGACCTCTGACTTCAAGGATGAGGAGGGTGAACTGACCTGGATGGAGCAGGTGGCGTCGGCCACCGGCCGCCCGGTCACCTTCTCAGTGGTGGAGACATACGACGATCCGAGCCAGTGGCGGCGCCTCCTAGATGGCGCGCGGGCTGCCCGGAGCCGAGGTGCCATGTTGGTGCCACAGGTGGCGGGGCGCGCAACCGGAATCCTCATGGGGCTCGAGGGAACCGTGCACCCGTTCTCGCGAAACCGGACGTATCAGACCCTCTCGGGACTCCCTTTGGCGGAGCGGGTGGCCAAAATGCGCGAACCGGAGGTACGCAAGGCCATCCTTGATGAACCACCGCCCGCAAAGGGATATTCGGCTATCTACGCCACGGCATTCGAACGCCTGTTTCCCCTTGGTGACCCCCCGGACTACGAGCCGGCCCCATCGCAGAGTATCGCCGCCATCGCTCACCGGCAGGGGATGTCACCGAGCGCCGTTGCCTACGACCACTTGCTTCAGCGCGATGGGCGGGAGCTCCTGTTCTTTCCTCTGCTCGGGTACGGCGGCGGGAATCTCGATGTCGTCGGCCAGATGCTCACCGAAGACGGAACCGTGGTCGGTCTTGCCGATGGGGGAGCCCACTATGGGTTCGTGAGCGACTCAGGCCAACCAACCTTCATGCTCAGCCACTGGTGTCGTGACCGCACCCGCGGACCCCGCTTGCCTCTGGCCAAGGTTGTCCACATGCTCACCAAAGTGCCGGCGGACCTATTCGGGTTCACCGATCGTGGGGTCGTCGCACCTGGCTATCGGGCCGATCTCAATGTCATCGACTTTGATGAGCTCTCAGTCACTCCGCCCGAAGTCGTCTATGACTTGCCGGGCGGTGGGCGACGGATCGTCCAGCGTGCCAAGGGCTACCGTCACACCATCGCTGGCGGCGTGGTGACCTACAACGACGGCGTGCTGACGGGTGCGTACCCCGGCAGGGTCGTTCGATCACGACCGCTCTGATGGACCTGACACTTAGCGCTGAGGACGAAAGGTTCAGGGACGAGGCACGGACCTGGCTCGAGGAGCACATCCCGCGCGAGTCGGCACCACGGGATGGCAAGGCGCTACGCGAATTCGACACTGCCTGGCAGGCTGTCCAATATGAGGGCGGTTGGGCCGGGATCTCATGGCCCAAGGAGTACGGCGGCCGCGGGCTCTCTCTCGTCCAACAGATGATCTGGCACGAGGAGTACGCGAGGGCCGGTGGTCCAGATGTCGGCACGAACTTCGTTGGATTGAATGACGCCGGGCCGACGCTGATCGCGCATGGCAGCACGGCTCAGAAGCGCATGCATCTGTCCCGGATCCTTCGGGGGGAAGCCGTTTGGGCACAGGGCTACTCGGAGCCTGAGGCTGGCTCGGACCTAGCGTCGCTGTCGACCCGTGGGATCGTGGATGGCGATGACATCGTGGTCACGGGAGAGAAGGTCTGGACTAGCTACGCGGACGTCGCCGACCACCAGGAGCTGCTCGTTCGGACCAATCCGGAGGCGCCTAAGCACAAGGGAATCACCTGGCTGATCTGCGATCTGGATGCACCGCACGAAGGGATCCACATCGAACCGATCACGATGCTGTCGGGCTTTGACCGCCTGTGCCGAGTTGTCTACGACGAGGTTCGAGTGCCGCTGACAAACGTGGTCGGCGGCCTCGACAATGGATGGGGCGTACTTTCCTCCAGCCTCTACCTCAAACGAGGAACAGGTCGAGTTGCCGATCAACTCCGACTAGGGCACCGCGTGAACTCCCTCCTCGAACTCTGGGCCGATCGCTGTTCCCATGACGAGCACATGGGAATGGAGCTGGCAACGGCTCAAGCAGAGGTGGCAGCCCTCCGAGCCATGACGCTTGCCGAATGTTCCAGGGTAGAGAAGGACGGGCACCCAGGGGCAGAAGGGTCACTTGGTCGAATATTCCATGCCGTGTTGAGTCAGCGTGTCCACCGTCTGGCTCTCGAGCTACTCGGTTCGAGTGCTCTTGAGGTGGGTCGTTCGATCGGTGGTGAGGATTGGACTACGGAGTTCCTCTGGAGCCAGACCGAGACGGTTGGTGGTGGGACTGCAGACGTCCAACGAAACGCGGTGGCCGAGCGGCTCCTTGGCCTTCCGAGGGACCGATGAACGTGGTTCTTGCATCATGAATCTCCTTCCCGGCGCGCGCCAGTCGCGAATGGTCGACCGGTTAGAACGCGTCCTTGAGGACCCCGGGACGTCGGTGTGGGATACCTGGGCGAGCGAGGGGTGGTTTGCCTCCCCGAGTCTGGCCGACCAGGCGTTGTTGTTTCGGTCGTTGGGTCGCCACGCCGTGCCCGGGCGATTCCTCGCTCAGACGCTCACATCGGCTCTCGCGGAGACGGCGGGCGCAAGCGGACTTGCAGCTGGCGTTGCGAGCGGTGAGATACCGGTCGCACTTGCTCTGACCGACTCCTCCACTGTCGGTGAGATTTCGACCTCCGTCAGCGGACCCGTTCAGCTCTTCGACCTTCCTGGTTCGAGACTCATCCTTCTCCTCAACCGATATGAGGCGGTCGTGGTCTCGAGCGAGGCCGTCGCGAACCTGAGCGAGCGGCGCTGCGTTGAGGAACGAACGTCCATGGCGGTCGCCAATCTGAATGCGGAGTCCCTCTGCTCTGGGGGCGCGCATTGGTGGTGGCGCGGAGCCACCTTGATCGCGGCCGCCCTCGCTGGCATCGCCGAAGGGACCTGTGACCGGGCCAGTGAACACGCCAGGACGCGGATGCAGTTCGGGAGGCCCATCGGGATGTTCCAAGCCGTAAAGCATCGCTGCGCCGATATGGCTATCCAGGCAGAGGCTGCGTGGTGCCAGGCAGCGTATGCCGCCATGACCCTGGAGGCCGAGTCGACCGATACCTGCCTCCAGGTCGGAGCGGCCAAGATTGTCGCCGGCACGGCGGCAGAGGCAAACGCCGTCGCGTACATCCAGACCCTTGGCGCGCTGGGTTGCACAACGGACTCCGATGCCCACCACTACTTGAAACAGTCCATGGTCCTCAACCACTTGTGTGGGACGCGGGGCGACCACCGGCGGCTTCTGCTGAATGCAGCCCGAGGTGAGAAGGCCCATTGCCCAGCCAAGCTGGACGGCGTTGCCGCTGAGGCCTAACATCTCTAAGATTACGAAGTAAAAGCCGAGCGAGTCGGGGGGGCAAGATGGCGGAAGCAGTTCGGAACGCAGAGGTCTTTGCCACCGGACTGACCTTTGGAGAGAGTCCCCGATGGCACGACGGCCGGCTCTGGTTCTCTGACTTCTATCGCCGTGCCATCTTCTCGATCGGGGAGGAAGCCGACCTTCGCCGCGAGTTTGACGTTCCGGGCCAGCCCTCCGGACTCGGATGGCTGCCGGATGGCCGCATGCTCATCGTGTCGATGCTCGACATGCGGATCCTGCGCCGCGAACATGACGGGCGGATCGTCGAGCATGCCGACGTATCCCCATATTCGGTGTATATGGCCAACGACATGACCGTCTCTGGCGATGGCACGGCCTATGTGGGCAATTTCGGCTACGAGCCCCACGGCTGGGACGATCCTCCAGACATCGTCAAGCGCGCCAACCTCGTGCGTGTCGATCCGGACGGCTCGGTATCGGTTGCGGCACCCGACATCGATTTCCCCAACGGCGCAGCGATCACGCCAGACGGCAGAACTTTGATCATTGGCGAAACGAAGGGTTTCCGCCTCAGCGCGTTCGACATCGCTGACGATGCGTCCTTGTCAAACCGCCGAGTGTGGGCTCAGTTCCCTGGGTACGGGGAGCCCGGAGCGATCGGCCCCGACGGCGGCTGCCTCGATGCCGATGGCTGCTTCTGGGTGGCGAACGCCATTACTTCGGAGTGCGTGCGGGTTGCTGAAGGAGGCGTCGTGCTCGAACGAGTGCTCACGTCGTTGACTTGCTACGCCTGCATGCTGGGCGGGGCCGATCGGCGCACGCTTTTCTGCCTGACCGGCATCCCCTTCAGTGGATCCGTCCACGACAGCACTGGCGAGACCGGGCAGATCGAATATGTACGAGTTGCCTCACCGGGTGTTGGCTGGCCCTGATGTCCTGCGCACTGCGCTGGAGCTCGGGAACTGGACAAGGAGCCGTATCGGATGCTTGATCTGATCGTACGCAACGGATCGGTCGTCGACGGGACCGGAGGGCCGGCGCGTCGGGCCGATGTCGGCATCTCGGATGGTCGTGTTGTCGCGGTGGGGGAGCTTGATGAGACCGCGGCACAGACGTTAGATGCCGACGGACGCATCGTCGCCCCGGGATTCGTGGATCTTCACACGCACTACGACGCCCAACTCCTCTGGGACCCGACCGCAAGCCCATCGCCCTTGCACGGTGTCACCACGGTGCTGGGCGGGAATTGCGGGTTCTCTCTCGCACCAACCAGTTCGAAGGACTCCGGGTACCTGACGAGGATGATGGCGAAGGTTGAGGGGATGCCGCGACAAGCCCTCGAAGCTGGTCTCGACTGGGAGTGGCGATCTTTCGGTGACTATCTGGACCGGCTCGAGGGCCAGATCTGTGTCAACGCCGGTTTCATGGTCGGCCATTCGACCCTTCGGCGAGGGGTCATGGGAGAAGCTGCAGTGGAAGAGAAAGCATCCGCCGAGCAGGTGGCGTCGATGGTCGAGCGACTTCACAAAGCTCTGGCAGAGGGAGGGATGGGATTCTCCACGTCCACTGTGAACACCCACCACGATGGCGAGCTTCGTCCGGTGCCCAGCCGCCTCGCCGAGCGCTCCGAGTTCGAGGCACTGGCTGCTGCGGTCGCCGAACACCCAGGGACAAGCATCGAGATGATCCTGCAGGGTTGCCTAACCCAGTTCAGCACTGAGGAAGAAGAGCTCATGGCGAGCCTCTCCCGCCTGGGTGACCGGCCGCTTAACTGGAACGTGCTCGGGCTGTCATCGACGTCTGTGGAACGGATTACGCACCAACTGCACGCCTCTGAGACGGCTGCTCGGGCGGGGGCAACCGTTGTTGCGCTCAGCATCATCCACAATATGCCGGTCGTGATCTCCTTCGCTTCGGGTGTACTCCTGGAGGGATTGCCCGATTGGCCCTCGCTGTTCGCCTTGCCCATCCCCGATCGGATGGCTGCTCTGCGGGATCCGGCCACCCGGCGACGCCTCGAGGCGAGCGCGGCCTCAGAAGGAGCTGGCCTTCTCCGGGCCCGGGTTGCCAATTGGCCGGAGATCACCTTGGCGCACACCTACGCATCGCAGAACGCGCAGTACGAAGGCCGACTCGTCGCTGATGTGGCCCAGGAACGTGGGCAGAGTCCGTTCGACGCGCTCATCGACGTGGTCATTGCCGACGAGTTGCGTACGACCCTGCTGATCCCCACGCCTGAGAAGGATGCCGATTGGGAGGTCGGCGCCAAGTTGTGGCGCGACAATCGGGTGGTCGTGGGAGGCTCCGACGCAGGAGCTCACCTCGACATGACGTGTGGGGCCGTCTATTCCACCGCCCTCTTGGAAGGAGTGGTTCGACAGCGCGAGCTCATCGATTGGCCGGAGGCGATCGCACTCCTCACTGATCGCCCCGCTCGACTCTATGGGCTCATCGGACGGGGCCGTGTGTCACCGGGCTACTCGGCCGACTTGGTCGTGTTCGATCCGCTTACGGTGGGTCCGGGCGCCGTGACCACTCGGCATGACCTTCCCGGTGGTGCAGATCGTCTGTACGCCGACGCCCACGGGATCGACGCCGTATTTGTGAACGGCGTTCAGATTGTCGCCCATGGTGAGTTCACCGATGAACGGCCCGGACGGGTCCTGCGTTCGGGACGCGACACGACGACCGTACATGCCGGCACACAATGGTGGGCCGACAACTAGACGAACGACGACTGGAATGGCACGTCACGCGAAACGGAAACGTTGACCTTGAGACTGGGAGAAGGAATGACTGCGACATCAGCAACTCCTCGCGCGGGGGAGCACCGGGAACTGATCGAGGGAATCCGAGTTATCGATGCAGACACGCATCTCACCGAACCCGCCGACCTGTGGACCTCGCGTGCGCCGGCTGCATACAAGGACCGAGTTCCCCGCATTGTCATGCGGCCGGGCACCTTCAATCTCGCGACGGGCATGGCCGTCGATGAGTCCGGTGAGAGCCCGATGTGGATCATCGACGAATCCGTCGTACTCAGCGGAGCCGGCGGCTTTGGGGTGGTCAATGCCGCCAATGAGAAGGTCCGGGGTGTCGACTTCATGAACTGGTCAATCAATGACATCAGCCGCGCCGCCAGTTTCGTCGCGCCTCGTCTCGAGACGATGGACGCAACTGGGATATGGGGACAGATCATGTACCCGAATCTGGCCGGGTTCGGCGGCCAGGCATTTGCTTCCGTGGAGGATCTCACCCTTCGTAACCTCTGCGCGACCCTTTACAACGACGCGATGGCCGATATCCAGGAGGAATCGGGCGGTCGGATAATGGGCATGGCGCTCCTTCCCTGGTGGGACATCGAAGCAACGGTCGCGGAGGTCGAGCGGGTCGCGGGCCTTGGCCTTAAGGGAGTCAACACCAATGCCGATCCACAAGATCAGGGACTCCCCGATCTTGGCGATCCCTACTGGGAGCCGATGTGGGATGCCTGTGCCTCTCTCGGTCTGCCGGTCAACTTCCACATCGGTGCCAGCCTGACGCAGGCGTCATGGTACGGACGCGCTTCGTGGCCCTCACTCGACAACGAGCGCAGGTTGGCGCTCGGCTCGACCCTCCTCTACCTCAACAATGCCCGGATCATCGGGAACCTGATCTTCTCGGGAGTGCTGGAGCGGCATCCAACCCTGAAGATCGTGTCCTCAGAGAGTGGCATCGGCTGGATACCCTTTGCCCTCGACGCTCTCGACTATCAGGCGACCGAAACCGCCCCCCACGTCGCCGACGTACTGTCGATGAAACCCTCGGACTACTTTCGCCGCCAGATCTTCGCGTGCTTCTGGTTCGAGGGTGCTTCCCTGGTCGAAAACGCGCGCACCTTAGGGTTCGACAAGTGCATGTTCGAGACTGACTTCCCTCATCCGACCTGCCTCTTTCCCGACCCCCTCGATGCGGTCACCGCGGTTCTCGAGGACGTCGAATACGCGACGCGCAAGAAGCTTCTCAGCGGCAATGCTGCCACCGTCTACGGAATCGATGTTCCGGCCTGAGCCGGGAGTGCCAAGAACGTCCACCCAAGCCCTCGTGGACTTCGAACCCACCTTCGTGCTCAGGGTAACCGTATGGTCGGCAACGGCCATCGAAACAGTGCTGCGGCGTTCTCGTGCGTGAGCTTGCGCAGCTCCTCAACTGGGAGATGACCCCAGGCGTTGCGGATGACCTTCTGAGTGTCGGGCCAAGTGGAGTCGCCGTGTGGGTAGTCGACCTCGATCATGATGTGATCGATGCCGATCGTGTGGCGGGTGTCGATGGTCGAGGGATCGTCGATGGTGCAGAAGTAGAAGTTCCGCCGAAGGACGTCGGCGGGCCGCAGACCGCCCGCATCGAAGCCAGCACCGTAGCCCGATCGATTGACGATGTTCTCGAGGCGGTCGATCAGCATCGCGACCCATCCGATTCCGCCCTCGCTCATGGCGATCTTCACCTTTGGGAAACGCACGGGGATACCCGACCACAGCCATTCGGCACATGCGGTGAGAGAGAGCTGGCCGAACAAGGTCGACCCCAGGCCCATCATCGTCGGCCCCGGCTGGATGTTCGGCAACTCGGCGTCGCCTGAGGACCCGACGTGAAGGGAGATGACCGTGTCAGTCTCCTCGCATGCTGCCACGATTGGATCCCAGTAGCCGGTGAACAGGTCCGGCAAACCGATCTTTTGCGGTCGCTCGGGCAACGAGACGGTGCGGAAACCCCTTTCGGCGTTGCGCCGGATCTCCCTCGCGCCGTACTCGGGATCTGTCAGGTAGGTGATGGAACACGGAATGATGCGCTCTGGGTATGGCTGCCACCACTCCTCGTAATGCCAGTCGTTCCAGGCCCGGGTGACCGCCTTGCCAAGATCTCTATCCTTGGCTCCCGAGAAGATCCGACCGGAGAAACCCGCGATCTGTGAAGGGAAGTTCAGCGAAGCCCAGACGCCGTTGATGTCCATGTCGGCAATCCGGGCATGGATGTCATAGCACCCGGGACGCATGTCTTCGAAGCGAGTTGGTTCGGCGGTCACGGTCTCCCGTCGCCTTCCTGCTACGGCGTTCATGCCAACCTGGGTGTAGCGGGCTCCCTCAAACTCCCACACCTGCCGGCCGCTTTCCTCTTCGATGAGGCGTGGTCGACGGGGTGCGAGGTTCGAGGGGAGCCGTCCCTCGAACATCCCTGCTGGCTCGACCAGATGATCGTCGACTGAGATGATCGTGTAGGAACGCTCTCGAGGTTCTGGATCGGGCAGGAGTGCGGATGATCGCTCCACGATCCGAGCGTCCGTCACTCGGCGATCATCCCGTCCTCGACGAGATAACGGTGCTGGATCCAGGTCCGCCCGGCTTCCACGCTCCCCCCGTCGACGGTCAGTACCGACCCGGTGACGTACGCAGCGTCCGGGCTAGCCAGGTAAACCGCCGCCGCCGCGATCTCTCCGGCGTCCCCTGCTCGCGCGAGTGGAGCGAACGACGCAGCACGGCTCTGAAACACGGGAGTTTCGATGACGAACCGTGACATCTCGGTCAAGATGAAGCCGGGTGCTATCTCGTTCACGGTGATCTTGTATCTGGCCAGGTCCATGGCCGCGGTCTTAGACAGCATTCGCATGGCGGCTTTCGATGTGGCGTAGTGGGCGAAGTCGCCATAGGCGATCTGCGCATCCACCGACCCGATGTTGATGATCCGTCCCTCGATCGATCGGTCGACCATGTGGCGCCCGACAATCTGTGTGCATATGAGTGCCGATTCGACATTGGCCCGAAAAGTGTCGACCCATGTTTCGTGAGGGATCTCCAAGAAGGGGTAGAAGCCCGTGAAGATGCCAACGTTGTTGACCAGGATATCGATGTTGCCGAAGGCATCGACAGTTTTCGCTATGGCCTCTTCCACCTGAGGACGTTCTTTCACGTCGGTGATCACCGTGAGCGCCCCGACTCCTTCCGCCTTCACATCGGCATGTGATGTCGCGGCAGCGTCAGCATTGATGTCCCAAATGGCTACATTTGCCCCTTCGACCGCGAACCGCTTCGCGATCGCCTTACCAATTCCGAGGGCGCCCCCCGTGACGATGGCCGATTTACCCTTGAGCACGGGCATATTCCCCTCCCATTGTCTATTTGTTTTCGCCTTCGATCGGCACCTTATGGAGCAACGTGGCGAGCTCGCTCGCCGCACGCTTCGAACGCAGGCCGAACGCCTCGATTGGCTCCGGAGTCTCCAGCGTCCGCGCAGGGACGACGCGAGACCGAGCACGCTCGATTGCTGGACCCAGCCGAACGAGCCGATCCTTCTCCGCCTGTTCGTCTCTCTCAACGAACTCTGGCAACACCGATCGTCCGAAGAGTTCGAGCGCCTCGCAGATGTACTCATGTCGATTGCGACCCGCTTGGGGCATGATGACGACTTGGTCGACCCCTGCATCTTCGAAGATCCGATATCGCTCGCGCAGCTCCTTTGGTGTGGCGAACGGC
>Ga0116216_10000157_pt1 | contig 63039 bp, 70 predicted proteins | sample Sb_taG_11_FD_89696 | JGI IMG/M metagenome (GOLD analysis project Ga0116216, IMG submission 89696) | Peat soil microbial communities from Weissenstadt, Germany - Sb_50d_3_AS metaG | ecosystem: Environmental > Terrestrial > Soil > Wetlands > Peat | place: Germany: Weissenstadt | collected 2010-09-21 | reverse complement strand
TACTCGCTGTGGACGCGCGACCCGGAGGCGGAGATCCTGCCGACCTGCCGCGAGCTCGGGATCGGCTTCGTCCCGTACTCGCCCCTGGGTCGCGGCTTCCTGTCGGGTCGCTTCAAATCGCCGGACGACCTCGATGTGAACGACTTTCGTCGCTACGGACCGCGCTTCACCGGCGGGAACCTCCAGGAGAACCTGAAGCTGGCAGCGAAGGTCGAGGAGATCGCAACCGAGGTGGGCGTCACGCCCGCTCAGCTGGCGCTCGCGTGGGTGCTCGCCCAAGGGGAGGATCTCGTGCCGATTCCCGGCACCAAGCGCCGCACCTACCTCGAGCAGAACATCGCCGCCGTGGACGTCGAGCTGACAGAGGAGGAGCTCGCACGGATCGACGCCGAGCTGCCGCAGGCGGCCGGAGACCGCTACGACGAGGCGGGCATGCGGTCGGTCAACATCTGACGGGTCGGCCTGCCGGCGCGATCGACGAGGGGCCTTTGCGCGCCCATCTCCAACATGCGGCCACACGGCGATGCCACCCGCACCACATGCCGGCTCGGAGGGCAGCGAACGCTAGGGTGGGCCAATGCCGCTGATCCCAATGGTCATAGAGCGAACCGCGCGGGGCGAGCGCGAGTTCGACATCTACTCGCGCCTCTTGAACGAGCGCATCATCTTCCTCGGCACGCCGATCGACGACCAGGTCGCGAACCTGGTGGTGGCTCAGCTGCTGCACCTCGAGAGCCAGGACCCGGACAAGGACATCTCGATCTACATCAACTCGCCCGGCGGGTCGATTTACTCGGGCTTGGCGATCTACGACACGATGAACTTCGTCAAGCCCGACATCCACACGATGTGTGTCGGCGTGGCGATGTCGATGGGCTCGCTGCTCCTGGCCGGTGGCACGAAAGGCAAGCGCGCGGCACTGCCGAACTCGCGGATCCTCATCCACCAGCCCTCTGCCGGGTTCGAAGGGCAGTCGACCGATATCGAGATCCACGCGCGCGAGATTCTGAAGGTGCGCGAGCGGATCGACGAGATCTACGCCGAGCACACCGGCAAACCGACGGAGGAGGTGCGCGCCGACATGGAGCGCGACCGCTTCTTCTCGGCTGAGCAGGCGCGCGAGTACGGCCTGATCGACAAGGTGCTCGACAGTCACTGAGGCATGTTCTGGGCTCGCAGAGTGAGCGACTATGCTCGCTGGGCGCCATGGCCGGACTGACCCCGCTCGAGCGTTCGACTCTCCTCCTGATCGCCGTGCTCACGGCGCTGGCGGGCGTGGCCAATTATCAGGTCTGGCCTGCGATCCCGCGCTTCGTGGTCGCGACTCTCGCGCTCGCGGGGCTTGCGTGGGTGGTGTCGTTCGCGACCGAGCAGCTTGGCGAGCGCTTTGGGCCGGGTGTGACCGGCATGATGCAGTCGACGCTCGGCAACCTTCCGGAGCTGTTCGTCGTGATCTTCGCCCTGCAGAAGGGCGAGCTGATCGTGGCGCAGACGGCGATCGTCGGCTCGATCCTCGCCAACGCGCTGCTCGTGCTCGGCCTGGTCATCGTCGTCGGGGCGCGCCGCTCCCCCGACGGGACGATGCGCTTCTCCAAGCGCCTCCCCCGCGACACGGCCACGCTGCTACAGGTGACCGTCTTCATCATCGTGCTCCTCGGCCTCTCCCTGGCCGCGCACGATCCCGCGAGTCATCACGTCAAGGGCATTTCCATCGTCGGTGCGATCTGCCTGTTGGTCGTCTACATGGCGTGGGTCGTGCCGTATCTGCGCTCGGATGCGATGCCCGGGATGGACGAGCCGCGCGCGGACTCCGCGGGTGCGGCGGATGGCCAGGGCGCCGCACCGTCGTCCGCCGAGAGGCTGCCCGCCGACGTGCCGGATGAGGATGGCGCGCGGCCAGGGCCGCGACTGTCGCTCGGGCTGACGCTCGCCCTGCTGATTGTTGCCGGGACCGCGTCGGCGTTCGTCTCAGACTGGTTCGTCAACGGCCTCGAGCCGGCGATCGTGAAGCTGCACATATCCCAGGCGTTCGCCGGATTGGTGATCGTCGCGATCGCCGGCAATGCGGTGGAGAACACCGCCGGGCTGGTGCTCGCCTACAAGGGCCGCTCCGACCTCGCGATCTCGGTCGTCAAAAACTCGGTAGCCCAGATCGCCGCGTTCCTCTTCCCGCTGCTCGTGCTCGTGTCTTTCGCGTTGGCCACGACGCTCACGTTCGCGCTCGCCCCCGTCTACATCGGCGCGCTCGCGCTCACGGCGCTCGGCCTGTGGCAGGTCACCGGCGACGGCGAGGCGGCCGAATTCGAGGGATGGGCCCTGGTGGCGCTGTACGTGATCCTCGCCACCCTCACCCTCTACGAGTAGGCCAGCGATCTCGGGTATGCGATAGGCCAGCATCTCGACTGCGCCTGTGCCGGGTGGTCAACCGGCAGAGGAGGCGGACCGTCGCGGTAGACTCGCCAGCCGGGGTCGAGCAAGGCCACTGGAAAAGGGAGCAGGGATGTCGCGTTCGTCCGGTTTTGCAAGCCATCGTTTTCTGCTCGCCTTAGTGGCGTGCCTCCTGATCGCGTGGGCGCCGGCGGCGGCCCGCGCCGAAACGTACATCGCGACCTGCGGCAACCTGCAGACGCAGATCAACGCCGTGGGCGCCAAAAGCAACCACGGCGAAGGCGACGTGATCGTGCTCGAAGGGCTCTGCAACGGCGCATCGCTGAGCAAATCAAGCGCCGTGATGCTCCCCGCGAGCTCGGCCTTCACGCTCCAGGGCGCCGCGGGGACGACCTCCGGGATCGACGGCGCAGGCATGACCGGCCCGCTCCTGACCGGCGAAGAACTCGGCGCCATCACGATCGCCGGCCTGGTCTTCCAGAACGCGACGAGCTCGGTGTCCGCCAGCCCGGTGAACCTCCGCGCCGAACGGCTCACGCTGAGGAGCGACAGCTTCCTGCACAACAGCCACGAAGGCGTCACCGGTGGAGCGCTGACCGCCTACGTGGGGCCACCGAAGCTCTGCCCCTCGGGAGGCACGCCCGGGGTGACCATCACCGGGTCGACGTTCCGTGACAACACGAATACGATCGGTGGGGGCGTCGAGGCGGGGGGCGGCGCGTTCGTGCTCGACAACTGCACGGGTGCGCGCGACGTGCTCGAAGGCGACGTCTTCGAAGGTAACTCGTTGCGTGCCAACGGCGCCACCCCGGCTGTCGGCGGGGGGCTGGCATTCGCCTCCGAAAGCACACCCGCCGCCGAGCCGCTGGCCCAGTCGGGCGACGTTTTCGCGGGCAACACCGTGGTGGATGTGGCGGGCATAGGCAACTACGGCGGCGCCGGCGAGTGGCTCGAAGGTATGAGCGTCACGAGCGTCGCAGACCGCTTCAGCGGCAACGCACTGCCCGGCACGAGCGGTCCCAACTGGAGCTGGGGGGCGGGCCTCGGAATGCTCGCGTGCAGGAACACAGAACCGGTGCAGAGCACGGTCGAGGACGCGGTCGTGGAGGGCAACTCGATCGGAGCGGGCGAACCCGCTGACCTCGGCGGCGCCGGGGTGTACGTCGGCTGCCCCACGAAAGGGACGACGGCGAACCACCTGTCCGTGCTCGACTCGACGATCACCGAGAACAGCTCCCCCGCAGGCGGAGTCGCGGGCGTCGACGGCGGCCCTCACGACCAGCTGCAGATCGTCAACTCGATCGTGGCCGCAGACACGGGCGGCAGCGAGACGGGCGGCTTCGCGGGCACAGGTGGGCTGTGGTCGGCAACGTTCAGCGACGTGTGCAACCCGGCGGGCACCGCGCCACTCGCGGGCGCCGGCAACATCTGCACAAACCCGCTGCTGGCCGACAACGGCAACCCTGCATCCTTCGACGTGCACGAGATTTCCTCTAGCCCCACGATCGACGCCGGCTCAAACGCGCTCGTGCCGAGCGGGCTGACGACAGACGCCTTCGGTGACCCGAGAATCCTCGCGGGCCACGCCGTCTGCACCGGCGAAGCCCCGAAGGTGGTCGACATGGGCGCGGCGGAGTTCTCGCCGGCCATTCCGTCATGCGCACCGCTGGTCACGATCGGCAAATCCTCTCCAGCTCCCCCGCGACCCGGGCTGACCCGATTCGTCAGCCTCAAGACCAGCTCTACCGGCGTCGCGTTGCGGTTGAGTTGCTCGAGCACCGACGGTCAGGGCTGCTCCGGGAAGATCTACGTCACCCTCAACGAGACTCTCAAGGGCAAGAAGGTCGTCGCCGTCAGCGCCGCCAACCGTAAGGAGGTGCCCGCCAGGATCGCCGAAGCGTCGTTCTCCCTCCCCGCCGGCGGTGCCGCGACATTCCCGGCCAAGCTCAACTCGACCGGCCTAAAGCTGCTGCGCCATTTCCGTGCGATCTCGGCCTTCGTGTTGGCCAATGAGGCATCGCCCACCAGCACCCCGTTCATCTTTCTCCTGCACACCGTGCGGTTCATCGAGCCTAGGAAGCACAAGCACAAGTCGAAGCAGCAGCACTCCTCGCCGCACTCAAAGCGCCACTGACCCGCGCTGATCAGCGGCCTGCCAGCCCGCCGATCAGCGCGCCGGCGATACCCCCCGCTCCCGCCGCCGCGGCCGGGCTCTCCACACCCTCGAGCGGCGCGATGAACAGCGTCTGGATCGCCAGCCGCCCGGGTCCGGTGAAGCGGTTCCACGTGAGCTTGCCGCCGCCGCCGAACATACCCGTCTTCAGGCCCATCGTCACGGCTTCGAGCTGCACTGAGGGATCCTTGAACAGCCACGCCCCCGCCTCCACGTCGAGCTGCTCGCCGTCGTCGAGGTTGACGAGAAACACATTCCCGTGCCCGTGTAGCCACACCAGCGCGTCGCCATCCTTCGCGCGGAACTTGTCCATGAAGATCCCCGACCCGCCAAGCAGCATGTTCTGCACGCCTTTGATCCGTTCGAAGCTGTAGTCGAGGTTGTCGGTCGCGGCGATGAACTGGTGCTCGCGCACATCCAACCCCTCGCCCTGGCGCAGGTGCAGAGGCACGCACTGGCCCGGCGAGTCCCGCGAGAACGCGATCCGCCCGCTGCCCGAGGTCTTCGTCACGAAGAACTCGAGTCCCGCGATCTTGCGCTTGATCGCGCCCGGGAGTTTCTTCAGCTCGATGTTCAAATGGGTCTCCTTCCACAGCAGCACGTGGTGCTCGAACATCACGCTTTGATCAGAGATCTCGATCTGCAGCTCTGGGACCAGTTCGCCGCGGATGTGGTAGGTCACGCCCGCGAACGTCTCGTCATGGACGCTTGCGGGGATCGGCTCGGGCAGATTCATGGCGTGCGGTCTCCTTCGTATATTGAGCAGGGCGGGGCCGGTGCGTTAGGCGCGTGGAGCGCGGGCGGGCGCGACCATGCGAGCTTCGCGCTTGTGGTGCTCCGCGTCAAGACCACCCGCGCGATCGTCCTTGCGCGGTGAGGCGGGTGAGTTCCTCGGACGCAGGCGCGCTAGACTGGTCGACACCTCGCGCCTGGGCGGGGTTTTTCTTCGCCCAAGGCCGCTTCCATACGACCACGCAGGGAAACTTTCAACATGGCCCGCGGAGACGTTCGAATCGCAATCACCCTCGCGTGCGAGGAGTGCAAGCATCGCAACTACCAGACGAACAAGAGCAAGCGCAACAACCCCGACCGGGTTGCCCTACGCAAGTACTGTCGCTGGTGTCGCAAGCACACCTCCCACCGGGAGACGCGCTAGCGCGGGAGCGCAGCTGTGGCCCGTGACCGCAAACGTGCAAAGCAACGCCGCGACCGCCGGGGACCCGGACGCGCCGCGGCCGACCGATCCTCGGTCGGCCAGCCCGTCCGTGCGGATCTTCCGGGCGCGCTGGACCATGCCTCGGGCGATGTCGACGAGTTCGATGCCGCGCTCGTCCGCGGCGCCGGTGGGGTCCCGGCGACATCCGCGGAGGACGACCTGCAAGCCGACGATCGCGGACTCGCGACCGAAGACGGCGCGGAGGACGCGCTGCAAGCGCCCGCGGACGGCGGTGGCGCAGGCGACGGCGCCGGTGGACATGGCGGCGACGGCGGTCACGGCGCAGGCGACGATCGCGAGCGTCCGTCAGGCGCCCCGCTGCGCGGAGGCAATCGCGCGATCGGCTTTCTGCGCGCCAGCTGGGCCGAGCTCCAGCGCGTGCAGTGGCCCGACCGCCCGCATGTCTTCTCGGCGACGGCCGTGGTGCTGGGCTTCGTGGCGATCGCCGGCGCCTACCTGGGCTTGGCCGACTATGTGGCCAAGGAAATCGTCGAATTCATCCTCTAGTAGCCCAGCTCCTCTTGCAGCTCAAATTTGTTCCTTATTTTCCATATAACTGAACTGTCAAGGAATTCTGAATGTTTCGTTGGTATGTAGTCAACACCTACTCCGGTCACGAGAACAAGGTCAAGCACAATCTGGAGCATCGGATCGTGTCACTCGGCCAGCAGCGTGCCGTGCGCAACGTGGTCGTGCCGACCGAAACGGTCATGGAGATGAAGGACAACCAGAAGTCTCCCGTTGAGAAGCGCACGATGCCGGGGTACGTGCTCGTCAACATGGAGCTCAACGAGGATTCCTGGGGGGTCGTCAAGGAAACCCCCGGCATCACCGGATTCGTGGGGGCCTCCCAGGAGCCTGTGCCGCTGACCCAGATGGAGGTCGACCGGCTGCTGCACAAGACCGACGTCGCGACCGCCCCCCGCACCCGCGCCCAGTTCGCGATCGGCGAAACCGTCAAGGTCGTCTCAGGACCGCTGTCGGACTTCTCCGGCGAGATCTCTGAGATCAACGACGATGCGGCGAAGCTCAAGGTGCTGGTATCAATCTTTGGTCGTGAGACCCCCGTCGAGGTGGGTTTCGATCAAGTGAAGAAGCTGTAGGCGGGGAAGAAAATGGCCAAGAAGGTTCTGACGACGATCAAGCTCCAGGCGAACGCCGGGCAGGCATCCCCCGCCCCGCCGGTTGGCCCTGCGCTGGGGCAGCATGGCATCAACATCATGGAGTTCTGCAAGGCCTTCAACGCGCAGACGCAGGGCGAAACGGGCACGGTCATCCCGGTCGTGATCACCGTCTACGAGGACCGTTCGTTCACGTTCATCACGAAGACTCCGCCTGCCGCGGTGCTGATTAAGCAGGCGTTGCGCATCGGCAAGGGCTCGGGCGAGCCCAACCGCACGAAGGTCGGCACGATCACGCAGGCGCAGTTGCGCGAGATCGCCGAGAAGAAGCTCGACGACCTCAACGCGCACGATGTCGATCAGGCTTCCAAGATCATCGCCGGTACCGCACGTTCGATGGGCGTGGAGGTCGCGTCGTGAGACGCGACCGTTTATGGGCGTCCGGAGGGAGCCCGATCCGTTCAAACCACGAGCCTGGACGGCTCGTGGAGGAGACCCTGTCATGAGCTCTCATCACGGAAAGCGCTACGCCGAAGGCTTGGCGAAGGTCGATCGCGAGCGCGAGTACGAGCCCGTCGAGGCGGTCGCGCTCGTCAAGAGCTCGAGTAGCGCCAAGTTCGACGAGTCGATCGAGGTTCACGTGCGCATGGGTTTGAACGTGCGCCACGCCGATGAGCAGCTGCGCGGCACGATCGCGCTGCCGCACGGTCTCGGCAAGGACGTGAAGATCGCCGTCTTCGCGCAAGGGCCGAAGGTCGCCGAGGCCGAAGCGGCGGGCGCCGACGTCGTCGGCGGCGAGGATCTCGCCAAACGTGTCGAGGAGGGCTTCGACGACTTCGACGTGGCGATCGCGACCCCCGACATGATGTCGGTCGTCGGTCGTCTGGGTCGCGTGCTCGGACCCTCGGGCAAGATGCCCAATCCGAAGGTCGGCACGGTCACGATGGATGTCGCCAAGGCGGTCGAGGAGTCAAAGTCGGGCAAGGTCGAGTACCGCACCGACCGCACCGCGATCGTGCACATGGTGATCGGCAAGGCGAGCTTCGACGAGCGCCAGCTGCTCGAGAACTATGCGGCGGTCATCGAAGAGCTGATCCGCGCCAAGCCCTCGGCCGCCAAGGGTCGCTACCTGCAGTCGATCACGTTGGCCGCGACAATGGGCCCGGGCGTGAAGGTCGACCCCAGCCGCACCCGTGACATCGCCGAGGAGACGGTGGCCGCGGCGGCCTGATTCAATATTCAAAGCGCACCGCCCGAGACCCCCGGCGCGCAGCACGTAAGACCGGGGCAGGTGGAGTGATCGACAGCGGCTCAGGCCCTGCTCTCGACGCCCATCATCGTCTGCATCTGGCGTACGCATCTTCAGACAGACAGACAGATAGAGAGCAGGGACACAGATGAACCGAGACCAGAAGGCCGTGGCGATCGCCGAGATCGCCACCCACATCAACGAGTCCGACGCGGTCTTCGCCGTCGACTATCGCGGCATCACCGTCGCGCAGGTGGCCGAGCTGCGCGCCAAGCTGCGCGAGGCCGACGCCACGTTCAAGGTCGTCAAGAACTCGCTCACCGAGCGGGCGGCCGACCAAGTGGGGGCCGAGACGCTGAAGGAGCTCCTGGCAGGGCCGACGGCGCTGACGTTCGTGCGCGGCGACGTCGCCACAGCCGCCAAATCTCTCGCCGACTACGCCCGCGCCACTCAACTGCTGCCGTTCAAGGGTGGGCTGATGGACGGCGCCGCGCTGGACGTCGCTCAGCTCCGCTCGCTCTCGCGCCTGCCTTCGCGCGAAGTGCTCTACGGACAGCTCGTCGGTGTCGTGGCCTCGCCCATCGGTGGCCTCGTCCGCTCGCTCGGCGGGCTCCTCGGCGGTCTCGCCGTGGCGCTCGGCCAAGTCCACGCGAAGAAGGAGTCAGGGGAGATCCCCGCCGGCGCTCCGCCGGTCGCTGAGGCGGCCGTCGTGGAGGATGCTCCTGTGGTCGTCGAGGAGACCCCAGCTGCGCCCGAGGATGCTGCCGCTACAGAGGATGCTGCCGCCACTGGGGAGCCTGCCGCTGAGGAGGCTCCGGCTGGATCTGAGGAGGAGTCAGCTGCCACGGAGGAGACCTCGGCTGCGCCCGAGGAGCCCGCGGCCACCGAGGAGACCCCACCGGCGACCGAGGAGCCGGCCCCCGAGGCGGCGCCCGAGAACCAAGCTGAGCCGGAGAGCGAGCAAGCAGAGCCGGCGCAAGAGAACGACGACAACCCCAAGGCGGACGCTGCGGCTGAGGATCAGTCCGAAGACGCCGACGCGAATCCCATCAAGGAGGACTGACTCACATGGCTACAGCCACAAGTACAGAGAAGTGGATCGAGGAGCTGAAGGGCATCTCGGTGCTCGAGCTCGCCGAGCGGATCAAGGCGCTCGAGGAGGAGTTCGGCGTCTCAGCCGCTGCCGTGGCCGCCCCGGTGGCCGCCGCCGCCGGTGGCGCCGGAGATGGAGCGGGCGCGGAGGAGGAAGAGAGCAGCACGGTCGACGTGATCCTCACGGCCGCCGGCGACAAGAAGATCCAGGTGATCAAGGTCGTGCGCGCCGCGACCGGCCTCGGGCTGAAAGAGGCCAAGGCGCTCGTCGACGAGGCCCCCAAGCCCGTCAAGGAGGGCATCGACAAGGAGGAGGCCGCCAAGCTCAAGCAGGAACTCGAGGAGGCCGGCGCCACCGTCGAGCTGAAGTAGCGTGGGATCCGGGCTTCGGCCCCGACCGGAAAAACCGCTTCGCGGGCCGGTCGGTCCCGAAGTCCCGGACCCACTTGGCTATCTATGGCCACACGAAGCCAGCTTCTTTACCCGCGGCTAACAAAAGCGCCGATTTTCCGGTAAAGTGCTCTCCGCTGGCCGATAGTCGCAGCCGCTCTGGGAGCACGACGGACGCGCCACATACGCGATCGTCAGGGGCGGGGTCCGTGAGCGCTGGCTGCCCACTTAAGGGCGCCGATGGTCTGTGCTATCTTTGCTAGTCGCGCTTCGGCGCGCTCCTCTTCCGCCCGTTCTCGCTCCGAAGGAGTCGTTTCTTGGTCGCTGTAGATGCTCTCCGGACGCGCCGAAGCTTCGCGCGCCTCAACAAGACCGTCGATGTCCCCAACCTGATTGACATCCAACGTCGCTCGTTTGAGTGGCTGACTGATCCGCAGAAGGGCGGCCTGCGCGAGACGATCGACGACATCTCGCCGATCGAGGACTACACCGGCAACCTCGCCGTCCAGTTCGGCGAGTTCGTCTTCGACGAGCCCGTCGCCAACCTCGAGCAGTGCCGCGAGAAGGACCTCACCTACGCCCGCCCGCTGACCGTGACGGTCGCGTTCATCAACCGCGAGACCGGGGAGATCCGCGAGCAGTCGGTCTTCATGGGTGATTTCCCGTGGATGACCGAGCGCGGCACGTTCGTCATCAACGGCACCGAGCGCGTGGTGGTCACCCAGCTCGTGCGCTCGCCGGGCGCCTACCTGATGGAGCCGAAGGACCGCGAGAAGCAGGTCTTCATCGCCAACCTGATGCCCGCGCGTGGCTCGTGGCTCGAGCTCGAGATCGACAAGAAGGGGAAGGTCTTCGTTCGCATCGATCGCAAGCGCAAGCTGCCCGTGACGGTGCTCCTGCGCGCGATGGGCTACGCGACGGACGAGGAGATCCTCAAGCTGTGTGAGAACTCGGTGTACATCCGCAACACGATCGAGTCTGACACCGAGGTGACTCGCACCGAAGAGGGCGCGCTGATCGAGCTCTTCAAGAAGCAGCGCCCGGGCGAGCCGCCGAGCGTCGACAACGCCAAGGCGCTGCTCAATCAGTTGTTCTTCGACCCCAAGCGCTACGACCTCACGCGCGTCGGGCGCTACAAGCTCAACTCGCGGTTGGGCCTCGACATCGACATCGACACGCGCACGCTCACCCACGACGACATCCTTGCGCTCGTGCGCGAGCTGGTCTCGCTGCCCAAGCGCCTGGGCCTGCCCGAGGACGGCGAGATCGAGATCAAGGACTACGCGGCCGAGGCGCTGAGCATGCCGCGCGAGCCCGTCGCCGACCACCTCGACGAGTACGAGCACTTCGGCAACCGCCGCCTGCGCACCGTCGGCGAGCTCATCCAGGAGGCCTTCCGCATCGGGCTCTACCGCATGGAGCGCGTCGTGCGCGAGCGTCTGACGACCGAGGACGCCGACACGATCACGCCGCAGACGATCATCAACATCCGCCCGGTCGTGGCGGCGCTGAAGGAGTTCTTCGGCTCCTCTCAGCTCTCGCAGTTCATGGACCAGACGAACTCGCTCGCTGGGCTGACGCACCGCCGTCGCCTCTCCGCGCTGGGCGCCGGTGGCCTCACGCGCGAGCGCGCGCCTATCGAGGTGCGCGACGTGCACCCCACCCACTATGGGCGCATGTGCCCGATCGAGACGCCCGAGGGGCCGAACATCGGCCTGATCGGCTCGCTGTCCTCGTTCGCCGAGGTCTCCGAGTACGGGTTTGTGACGACTCCCTATCGCGTGGTCAAGGACGGCGTGGTGACGGAGGAGGTGGTGCGCCTCGACGCCACTCAGGAAGAGGAGTTGGTGATCGCCCAGGCGAACACGCCCGTCGACCCCAAGACCGGCAAGCTCAAGGGCTCAGAGATCCTCTGCCGTACTCAGGCCGGCCAGTACGTGACCGTCGGACCCAAGGACGTCGACCTCGTCGATGTATCGCCCGAGCAGATCTGGTCGGTCGCGACCGCGATGATCCCGTTCCTCGAGCACGACGACGCCAACCGTGCCCTGATGGGCTCGAACATGCAGCGCCAGGCGGTGCCGCTGCTCAAGGCCGACGCGCCGCTCGTCGGCACCGGCATGGAGCGCCGCGCGGCGCTCGACACCGGTGACGTGCTGCTGTCCAAGATCGCGGGCACGATCGAGTATGTGGATGCCGATCAGATCGTGGTCGCGCCCACCCACCCCAGCGATGGCCAGAAGCAGGAGCACGAGCTGCAGAAGTTCATGCGCTCGAACCAGGGCACGCTGATCCACCACAAGCCGCGCGTGAAGACCGGCCAGAAGGTCAAGGCGGGTGACGTGCTCGCCGACGGCTCCTCGACCGACCGCGGCGAGATGGCGCTAGGCAAGAATTTGATGGTGGCGTTTATGTCCTGGGAGGGCTACAACTTCGAGGACGCGATCATCCTCTCAAAGCGCCTTGTGCAGGACGACGAGCTCACCTCGATCCACATTGAGGAGTACGAGATCGACGCTCGCACGACCAAGCTCGGCGAGGAGGAGATCACGCGCGACATCCCCAACCGCTCGGAGGAGTCGCTGCGCAACCTCGACGACCGCGGGATCGTGCGTGTCGGCGCCGAGGTCATCTCCGGCGACCTCCTCGTCGGTAAGGTCACGCCCAAGGGCGAGACCGAGCTGACCGCCGAGGAGAAGCTGATCCGCGCGATCTTCAAGGAGAAGGCGCGCGAGGTCCGCTACACCTCGCTGAAGGTCCCCCACGGCGAGGGCGGCGTCGTGATCGACGTCAAGACGTTTGGCCGCGACGCCGGCGATGACCTGCCGCCGGGCGTCAATGACCTCGTGCGCGTGTTCGTGGCCAAGAAGCGCAAGATCTCCGAGGGCGACAAGCTCGCGGGCCGTCACGGCAACAAGGGTGTGATCTCGAAGATCGTCGACCAGCAGGACATGCCGTTCCTGCAGGATGGCACGCCGGTCGACGTGATCCTCAACCCGCTCGGTGTGCCGAGTCGAATGAACGTCGGGCAGATCCTCGAGACCCACCTGGGTTGGGCTGCCGCGCAGGGCTGGTACGACGACAGCACCGACGCTTACAAGGAAGCCCACGCCGACGGTGGCAATGGCCGCGTGTACGTGGCCACGCCGGTATTCGACGGAGCCACGGTCGCCGACGTCGATCACGCGCTGGTCAAGTGGCAGGATGCCCACACCGGTCGCATCCGCATGGACATCGATAAGTCACGCCGCGACGGCGAGCAGGCCTCGGGCAAGTTCACGCTGTTCAACGGCCGCACAGGCGAGCCGTTTGAGGAGCAGGTGACGGTCGGCTACATGTACATCTTGAAGCTCCTGCACCTCGTCGACGACAAGATCCACGCCCGCTCCACCGGTCCTTACTCGCTTGTCACCCAGCAGCCGCTGGGCGGCAAGGCGCAGTTCGGTGGCCAGCGTTTCGGCGAGATGGAGGTCTGGGCGCTAGAGGCCTTCGGCGCCGCCTACACGCTGCAGGAGATGCTCACGATCAAGTCCGATGACACCGTCGGGCGCGTGAAGGCATACGAGGCGATCGTCAAGGGCGAGAACATCGCCGAGCCCTCTATCCCCGAGTCCTTCAAGGTCCTGCTCAAGGAGATGCAGTCGCTGGCGCTCGACGTCAATGTGGTCTCCGAGGAGGGCCAGCGCGCCGAGATGCGCGATGAAGACGACGACCTGCTGCGCGCCGCCGAGGAGCTCGGCATCGATCTCTCAGGTGTGCGCGCCCCTGCTGCCGCGGCCGATGAGGCGCTGGAGGGCGAGGACGTTACCGAAGCGGTCGAGGTCTCGACCAACGGCTCCGAGCCCTCGACCGGAGAGGATCTGCTCGAGGAGGAGATCGACGTTGATGAGCTGCTCGTAGAGGTCGCGGACCTCGATGAGGTCGAGGAGCTGGGCGAGGGAGCGTCCGAGCAGGAGCCGATCGAGGAGACCGAGACGTAGCCGACGGCGCCGCAAGACGCCGCCACGACAAGTGGCGGCGTGCAGTACCTCGGGCCGCCCCTAGGCGAGATTCGAGATCAATTTCCGATTCACCCGCGAGCGAAAGCGCACCAGATGATCGACATTAATAACTTCGACGCCATCGAGATCTCACTCGCCTCGTCAAAGCAGATTCGCAGCTGGAGCTCGGGCGAGGTGACCAAGCCCGAGACGATCAACTACCGCACCCTGAAGCCCGAGAAGGACGGCCTCTTCTGCGAGCGCATCTTCGGTCCCACGAAGGACTGGGAGTGCTACTGCGGCAAGTACAAGCGCGTTCGCTACAAGGGCATCGTATGCGAGCGCTGCGGCGTCGAGGTCACGCGCTCGAAGGTCCGCCGCGAGCGCATGGGCCATGTCGACCTGGCAGCGCCCGTCAGCCACATCTGGTTCTTCAAGGGCGTCCCCAGTCGCATCGGCTACCTGCTCGACATGGCGCCGAAGGAACTCGAGAAGGTCCTCTACTTCGCCGCGTCGATCGTCACCTGGGTCGACGACGAGGCCCGTACCAAGGATCTCGACTCGTTGGAGAAGGAGGTCAACAAGGTCCTCGACGCCTACGCCGCCGAGCGCGAGGAGCGCGTGCTCGAACTGCGCGAGTCGCTCAAGCGCCGCGAGAAGTACCTGCAGAACGGGAAACAGACCCACTTCTCAGACGAAGACCACCTGTGGGCGGAGTCGCTGGACATCAACCTGCAGAAGATCTCAGACGAGGAGCGCGACAAGCTCGTCAAGGAGCTCAATAAGACCTTCGACGCCGACATCGCCGACACCGAGGCCTACATCGAGGATGCCGCTGAGCGGATGCGCAACGTGTGGGAGCTGTTCAAGACGATGGAGCCCAAGCAGATCGAGCACGACGAGACTACCTTCCGCGAGCTCAAGGAGCGCTTCGGCTCTTCCTATGGCTTCGGCGAGTACTTCCGTGGCGGCATGGGCGCCGAAGCGATTCGCGACCTGCTCCAGCAGGTCGACCTCGAGGCTGAACGCGTCGAGCTCGAGGACCAGGTCAAGACCGGCAAAGGTCAGAAGCAGGCCCGCGCGGTCAAGCGCCTGAAGGTCGTCTCCGCCTTCATCCAGTCCGGCAACAAGCCGGAGATGATGGTCCTCGACGCCGTCCCGGTGATCCCGCCGGAGCTGCGCCCAATGGTCCAGCTCGATGGCGGACGCTTCGCCACGTCTGACCTCAACGACCTCTATCGCCGCGTCATCAACCGCAACAACCGCCTCAAGCGGCTGCTCGACCTCGGCGCGCCGGAGATCATCGTCAACAACGAGAAGCGCATGCTGCAGGAGGCTGTCGACGCGCTGTTCGACAATGGCCGTCGCGGCCGTCCTGTCACCGGGCCGGGTAACCGGCCGCTGAAGAGTCTCTCGGACATGCTCAAGGGCAAGCAGGGCCGCTTCCGGCAGAACCTGCTCGGCAAGCGCGTGGACTACTCGGGACGTTCGGTGATCGTCGCCGGTCCGTACCTGAAGCTGCACCAGTGCGGTCTGCCGAAGATCATGGCGCTCGAGCTTTTCAAGCCGTTCATCATGGCTCGCTTGGTCGAGCGCAAGTCCGCGCAGAACATCAAGGCCGCCAAGAAGATGGTCGACTCGATGATCGCCGAGGTCTGGGATGTGCTCGAGGAGGTAATCCACGAGCACCCCGTCCTGCTCAACCGTGCCCCGACGCTCCACCGCCTGGGTATCCAGGCGTTCGAGCCCCTGCTGGTCGAGGGCAAGGCGATCCAGGTCCACCCGCTCGTTTGCCACGCGTTCAACGCTGACTTCGACGGTGACCAGATGGCGGTCCACCTGCCGCTCTCGGCGGAGGCCCAGGCGGAGGCGCGCATCCTCATGCTCTCCTCCAACAACATCCTCTCGCCCGCGCATGGGGCGCCGCTGGCGACCCCCACGCAGGACATGATCCTCGGTGCCTATTACCTGACCTATGGACCGGAGGCCGAGGAGCTTCAGAAGATCGACCGTGCCACCCACGAGCCGCGCCCGCACGTGTTCCGCACCGCGCAGGAGGCCGAGCTGTCCTACGAGGCGGGTGTCGTCAAGCTGCACGACATCGCCGAGTTCCGCGCGTTCGGGCGTGCGGGCGGCCATGTGCTGAGCACGGTCGGGCGGATCATCTACAACGACCGCATCGAGCGCGCTCTGGCTGAGGCGCTCGGCGACGAGTTCGACGCCTCGAAGTACGTGTTCGTCAACCAGTCGATGAAGAAGCGCGACACCACGCGCCTGATCGACGCGCTCGTGCAGACCTATGGGGCGACGACGATCTCGCTCGTGCTCGACGCGTTCAAGGATCTCGGCTTCAAGTACGCCACCCAGGCCGGGATCACGATCTCCAAGAACGACGTGGTCATTCCGCCCGAGAAGCAGTCGATCCTCGACAAGTACGACAAGCTCGTGGGGGCGATCACCGATCAGTACGACGACGGCCTGATCACCCAGGAGGAGCGTCACGAGGCGGTTGTCGAGAAGTGGAACGCGGCTACCGACGAGGTCGCCGAGGCGATGGTCGAGAACCTCGACACGCTGAACCCGATCTTCATGATGGCCAACTCGGGCGCCCGCGGCTCGTTCAAGCAGATCCGCCAGCTCGCGGGCATGCGCGGGCTGATGGCCAACCCGAAGGGTGAAATCATCGAGCGCCCGATCAAGTCCAACTTCATGGAGGGACTGTCGGTGCTCGAGTACTTCATCTCGACCCACGGCGCGCGCAAGGGCTTGGCTGACACCGCCCTGCGCACCGCCGACTCAGGCTATCTGACAAGACGGCTGGTCGAAGTCGCACAGGACGTGATCATCCGCGAGCCCGACTGCGGCACCGAAGAGCACATCGAGATGGCGGTGTTCAAGCCGGGCGGCGAGCCCAACGACGATCTCGTCGGGCGGATCGCGGCCCAGCCGATCACGACCAAGCGCAATCGGATGCTCGCCGAGCAGGGCGCGGAGATCGGCCGCGCAGAGCTGGCCGAGATCGTGCAGGCGTTCTCAGACGACCACGAGAAGGGCGCCGATGTCACCGTCCCGGTGCGCTCGGTGCTCAAGTGCGAGGCGCCGAGCGGCGTCTGTCAGGCCTGTTACGGCCGGGCGATGGCGACCGGTGAACTCGCCCAGATTGGCGATGCGGTCGGGATCGTCGCTGCGCAGTCGATCGGTGAGCCGGGCACGCAGCTGACGATGCGTACGTTCCACACCGGCGGCGTCGCCGGCGCGGATATCACCCACGGTCTGCCGCGTGTCGTCGAGCTCTTCGAGGCGCGTAAGCCGAAGGGCTTGGCGAAGATCGCCGAGCAGGACGGGGTGGTGTCGATCGAGGAGACCGACAAGGCGCTCACGGTTGTGATCACTGATGAGGCCGGCGAGGAGCACCGCCACGCGTTCCCCAGGCGCACGCGGCTGTTCGTCGCCGCTGGCGAGAAGATCACGGCTGGCCGCCAGCTCAACGAGGGCTCGGTTTACCCGCATGAGCTGCTCGCGATTCGTGGCCGCACCGAGACCGAGCAGTACCTCGTCAAGGAGGTCCAGGAGGTCTACAAGTCTCAGGGCGTGGACATCAACGACAAGCACATCGAGCTGATCGTGCGCCAGATGCTCAAGAAGGTGCGGGTCGACCAGAAGGGCGACACCAGCTACCTGCCGGGCCAGTTCGTCGATCGCTTCGAATTCGCCAAAGTCAACGACGCGGTGATCGAGAAGGGCGACGAGGCGGCGCAGTTCGAGGACATCATCCTCGGCATCACGAAGGCGTCGTTGAACACCGACTCGTTCCTTTCGGCGGCCTCCTTCCAGGAGACGACCAAGGTGCTGACCGACGCTGCCTTGGAGGGCAAGACCGATCGTCTGAACGGCCTCAAGGAGAACGTGATCATCGGCAAGCTGATCCCGGCCGCCACCGGGTTGAAGCGCTACCGGCGGATCGAGATCGAGCCCTCAGAGCCGCTGCCCCGCGCGATCGACGATGTCGGTCTGCTCGATCAGGACGAGATCGCCGCCGAGCTGGGGCTATCGGGTGGCGCAGGCCTCGATGGCGGCTACGGGCAGGAGTACGACGCGGATCTGGCATCGCTCGAGAAGATCGGCGCGGGCGGTACCGACCCGGGCTTCGTCGAAGAGCTCACCGACCTCGAGGTCTCCGACCCGCCGGCGAAATAAGCATTGACCTCACTTCGCCTCGAGCGTGCCCGCCCAGTCCATCAGCAGTCGCATCTCTCGCTCGGTGAGACCGACCGCGGGGTCGGTCTCAACCAGCAGCGTTGGTGCCGAGGCCGAGCGCTCCTCGGCCCACGCGTGGCAGGCGGGGTTGAGGGCGTCGTCGATCCATGCCAGCGGGCGGCGGCCGGCGTAGTCGTCGATCGCCTCGAGCTTCCAATGCGCGTGCGAGCGGGTGGGTGGGGATCGGGTCATACGTGGGAACCGCAGGAAGGGCAGTGCAGTGGGCAGACCCAGCAGGTGGGGGAGGTGTTCGTTGGCCTTCTCCTCCCAGCCGCTGCACCAGATGGGCTCGAACACGACAGACAGGGCAAGCAGGTGAGCGGTCGCGGTGGACGAAAGAAAGTGAAGTGTGCCTTCGATCGAGTGGAAGGATCCATCCGGGCGCTCGTGCTGGCCGGTCTCCGATCGGTGGTCGCCGAACAGCGAGATGACACCGTCGATATCGACCATCAACAGGGGCTTGTCTACCACCGGCAGATCATCTTTAGCTCGCACACAGGTAGCGGCAGCTAATCTGCCGGGTTCGCTCCCGCGCAGTAAAGCATCCGGAGCATGTCGTCGATGGACCCCTCGTCTGCACCTTCTCTGACTATGAATCTTGATCTAGGCATCCTGCTCGCCCTCGCTTGCGCGTTCGTGGCGAACCTCGGCTTCTTCTACAAGTACCGGGGCGCGAACGCGGTGCCCAAGGTGCAGCTGCGCCATCCGTGGCGCTCGGCGCGCGCGCTGTACTCGTCGAAGTGGTTCGCGCTGGGCATGGTGATCGCGACGGCGAGCTGGGGTCTGCACGTCGCCGCGCTCGCGCTGGCGCCGATGTCCGTGATTCAGGTGTCGCTGGCGGCCGGCGTCGTCTTCATTGCCGTGATGGCTGACCGGCTGTTCGGCTACGAGGTCGGGCGTCGCCAGTGGGTGGGTCTGTCGCTGACCGCCGCGGGGCTCGTGATGTTGGGGGTGACGCTGCCGGCGATGCATGGCGCACACTCACATTTCTCTCAGGCGGCGATGATCTCCTTCGAGGCCGTGCTGTTCGGGATCGGTGGCCTGTTGATCATGGGGCCGCGAATGGGGGGGCCGGTCGAGCACCACGGCGTGATGCTCGGAGCCGCCTCGGGCATCCTGTTCGGGGTCTCCGACACCGCGATCAAGGCCCTGACCGGCATCACCGGCGCGCATGGACTGCTCGCACTGGCGCTCAGCCCCTGGCTGGCCGTCGCGGTGTTCGCATCGATCGTTGCCTTCTACGCGTCCGCGCGCGGCTTGCAGGACGGTGATGCCGTCCCGGTAATCGCCGTGACGGGCACCGCGGCGAACATCGCCGGCATCGCCGGAGGAATTGTCGTGTTCGGCGACCCGATGGCGGGCAGCGCGCTCGGGGTCACGCTGCAGGCGCTGGCGTTCGTGCTGGTGGTCGTGGCCTCGGCGTTGATGCCAGCGCCCGTGCGTGCGGCCGGCGTCGCTCAGCACGCCTAGCGCTGCTAGGATTCCCGGCCGGATGCCAACCACCTCTCAACTCGTGCGCAAGGGGCGCGTGGTCCCCAAGAAGAAGCTCGCCACCCCAGGTTTGAAGTCGGGCAAGGGACGCAAGCAGAAGACCGCCGCCCCACAGCGCCGCGGCGTCTGCACACGCGTCTACACGACGACCCCGAAGAAGCCTAATTCCGCGCTGCGCAAGGTCGCGCGTGTGCGTATCTCTGGGTCGATTGAGGTCACCGCCTACATCCCCGGCGAGGGGCACAACTTGCAGGAGCACTCGGTCGTGCTCGTGCGGGGTGGCCGCGTGAAGGACCTGCCGGGCGTGCGCTACAAGGTCGTGCGCGGCACGCTCGACGCGGCCGGCGTGAGCGACCGCAAGAAGGCGCGCTCGCAGTACGGCGTGAAGAAAAAATAGCCGATGCCCCGTCGCGCAGCTGCCCAGATTCGACCGGTCGAGCCGGATCCACTTCATCGCTCAAAGCTCGTGCAGCAGGTGATCAACAAGGTGATGCTCGACGGCAAGAAGTCGACGGCCGAGCGGATCGTCTACGACGCGCTGGCCCTGCTGGGCGAGCGCTCAGACAAAGATCCGATCGAGACGCTCGAGGCTTCGATCAAGGCGCTGACGCCGACGCTCGAGGTCAAATCGCGCCGCGTGGGTGGAGCGACTTACCAGGTGCCCGTCGAGGTCGCCTCCCGGCGCGCGCGCACGCTGGCGGTGCGCTGGCTGGTCGAGTTTGCGCGCAACCGGCGCGAGAAGACGATGGCCCAGCGCTTGGCTAACGAGCTGCTGGACGCGCAGTCCCAGCAGGGCGGGGCGTACAAGCGTAAGGACGACATCTACCGCATGGCCCAGGCCAACAAGGCCTTCGCGCACTACCGCTGGTAGTCCTGGGGAGGGGGTACTGCGGGAGGGCCTGCCCTCCCCCAGATCATGGATGGCCCAGCGCTTGGCTAACGAGCTGCTGGACGCGCAGTCCCAGCAGGGCGGGGCGTACAAGCGTAAGGACGACATCTACCGCATGGCCCAGGCCAACAAGGCCTTCGCGCACTACCGCCGGTAAAACCGGGCCGATAGCGGGCGCGGACCGCTTTTCGCTCTTGGTTTCTACCCTTGAAAGACCATGACCGTCGACCCGACTAGCGGCACGGTCAAGGAGTGGAGCGATGACGAGGGCTGGGGTGTCCTCATATCGCCTGATCTGCCCGGCGCCGTGTTCGCGCACCACATTCACATTCGCGGCCAGGGAGACGGGTATCGAACGTTCGCAGCCGGTGATCCGGTGGTGTTTGAGTTTGACGAACACGGACAGGATGGCTACGACTACAAAGCTGTGTGGGTTGAACGACGCGCCGGCGTGTAGGCGCCACCGGCGCAGCAACCTCCGGTAGGTCGCCCCAGGGTCGACGTCGGCATCGTTCATACGTGGAGGTACATATATGAGATCCGACACAGGCCTTGAGGGGCAAAGGTTTGGTACCTAACATTGAGCTACCGAATGTCTTCCTCGGCCCCGACATCCGACCCCGGCTTCCACCCGGAGGCGTCTGAGCGCATCGAGCCGTACGTGTGGAAGATCGCGGGCGTGGTGATCCTCGGCATGATCATGTCGATCCTCGACACCACGATCGTGAACGTAGCGCTGCACACTCTGCGCAGCGATCTGCACAGCACGATCGCGCAGGTGCAGTGGGTCATCACCGGCTATCTGCTCTCGCTGGCCGCCGTCATCCCGATCACGGGATGGGCCGCACGGCGCTTCGGTGCAAAGCGCGTCTACATGACCTCGCTGGTGCTGTTCACCGCTGGCTCGGCGCTGTGCGCGGTCGCCACCTCGACCACGTCACTGGTGCTCTTCCGCGTGCTGCAGGGCGCGGGCGGCGGCATGATCATGCCCGTCGGGCAGCTGATCATGGCCCAGGTCGCGGGACCCAAGCGCATGGGCCGCGTGATGGGAATCGTCTCGATGCCCGCGATGCTCGCGCCGATACTCGGGCCGGTCGTCGGTGGCGCGATCCTCGAGAAGCTGCACTGGTCATGGATCTTCCTCGTCAACGTCCCCATCGGAGCGATCGCGCTGGCGCTCGCGTGGCGGATGCTGCCGAAGACAGACTCGGGGGAGGCCGGGCGTCTGGACGTGCTCGGATTGGGGCTGCTCTCGGGCGGGTCAACCGCGGTCGTCTACGGACTCTCGCAGCTCGGCTCCAACAGCAGCCTGACGGCGCCGAGCGTCGTTTGGCCCGTCCTTGCCGGGCTCGTCCTGTCCGCGGTCTTCGTCTGGCACGCGCTGCGCATCGAGCGCCCGCTGCTTGACATCCGCCTGTACGCAAACCGTGTCTTCGGCGCCGCGTCGCTGACCACTTTCGGCCTCGGCGCCGCGCTGTTCGGTGCGATGATCCTCGTGCCGCTCTACTACCAGGAAGTCCGCCACGAGAGTGTGATCGTGACCGGTCTCTTGACCGGCCCGCAGGGGCTCGGAATGCTGCTCGTGATGCCGATGACCGGGCGCCTGACCGAACGCTTTGGCGGCGGTCGCGTGGCGATCGTCGGCGTGTCGATTCTGTCGATCGCGACGATCCCGCTGGCGTTCGTCGCTGGGAGCACGTCGATCCTGTCGATCTCGTTGATCCTGCTCGTGCGCGGTGTCGGCATCGGCTTCGCGTTCGTGCCCGCGATGAGCGCCGCGTTCGCCTCGCTGCGCCCCGACCAGCTCTCCGACGCCACGCCCCAGCTGAACGTGCTCCAGCGCCTCGGCGGAGCGATCGGCACCGCGGTGCTCGCCGTCGTGCTCCAGCGGGCCAGTGCCGGCGCCCACACGGCTGCTCACCTCGCGCACGCCTTCGACAAGGCCTACTGGGGCTCGGTGGGCATCGCCGTTCTGTCGCTGATTCCCTGCGTGGTGCTGCTGCGCGCCGAGAACCCACACGCGCGCCTGGACCAGGCAGCTGGCAACGCCGAGGCGACCGCCGAGCCGCTCGGGGTATAGCGAGCGCCACGATGAGCAACCCGCTCGCCCTCGAGCCCGCCGTCGAGCCGACCGCCGTGTCCGGGCCGACCGCCGCGCCCGGCTCGGCGGCAGCGGCCGACCCGCGCGACACGCAGCTGGCCGAGCTGGGGCTGGCGTTTCGCCGCGTGTTTCGCAGCTTCAACCGGCTGCGCGGGCGCGACACGCACCTCGGCGCAGGGGAGCTCAGCCACGCGCAGTTCGAGCTGCTGATCGAGCTGTTCGAGCGCGGCGAGTTGCCGGCGGGCGAGCTCGCGGCGGCGGCGCGGCTGACGCCCGCCACGGTCACGCAGATGCTCGACCACCTGGCCGAGCAGGGGCACGTCGAGCGCGTGCGCTCGCAGACCGACAGGCGCGTGGTCGTATCGCGCCTCACACGCCAGGGCCGGCGGGCGATCGAGGCCAAGCGCGCGGCCTGGAAGCGCCGCTGGGAACAGGTCCTCATCGGTGTGGAGGAGGAGGATTTGCGTGCCGCCACTCGTGTGCTGGAGCGCCTCGGCGCGATGTTCGAGGACGCGCCCCCAGCGAGCCTCTGCGAGACCTCGCAAGCCGATTCGCAATAACCCGAGCGGGCCGTTCAGCCGTGAGAATTCCTCTGCTATAGTCGGGCTCGCGTCGCGGGTGGCGTAAGCGTGCGAGCATGCCCCCGCGGAGCGCGTGAAACCAAGATGGAGACCTCGGGTAGATAACGACGCGGACCGGTCCATACAAGACCAGCAGCGCGCGTGGGCCCGAGGGGCCTATTTTTTTGCTCAAAATCAGATCTTTTTACTACTTAGAACCTGAGCCATGCCACGTAAGTTCACCCTAGAAAAGACCCGGAACATCGGGATCATGGCGCATATCGACGCCGGTAAGACGACGACGACCGAGCGCATTCTTTACTACACAGGGCGCACCTACAAGATCGGCGAGGTCCACGAGGGCGCCGCGGTGATGGACTGGATGGAGCAGGAGCAGGAGCGTGGCATCACGATCACCTCGGCCGCGACGACTGCGCAGTGGAAGGACCACCGCATCAACATCATCGACACGCCTGGCCACGTCGACTTCACGGTCGAGGTCGAGCGCTCGCTGCGCGTACTCGACGGTGCGATTGCCCTGTTCGACTCGGTCGCGGGCGTCGAGCCGCAGTCGGAGACCGTATGGCGCCAAGCCGACAAGTACCACGTCCCGCGCATCGCCTACATCAACAAGATGGACCGCATCGGCGCCGACTTCGAGAAAGGCGTGCAGACGATGATCGACCGCCTCGGCGCGCATCCGGTCCCGATCCAGCTGCCGATCGGCTCCGAGGGCGACTTCCTCGGCGTCGTTGACCTCGTGGCGATGAAAGCGATCGTCTACAAAGACGAGCTCGGCAAGGAACAGGACGAAGTCGAGATCCCCGAGAACCTCGCCGAAGCCGCGCAGGGCGCTCGCGAGCACCTGTTGGAGGAGGTTTCCCACTACGACGACGCGCTGCTCGAGCTGATTCTCGAGGAGGCAGAGGTCCCCGAGGGGATCCTCAAGAACGCGATCCGCAAGGCCACGCTCTCGACCAAGCTCACCCCCGTGCTGTGCGGCTCGTCGTTCAAGAACAAGGGTGTGCAGCCGCTGCTCGACGCGGTCATCGACTACCTCCCATCGCCGCTGGACGTCCCGGCCGTCGTCGGCACCGAGCTGGTCAAAGGCGAGGAGTCAGAGCGTGAGGTCACGCGCCACGCCGATGACTCCGAGCCCTTCGCCGCGCTGGCATTCAAGATCATGACCGACCCCTACGTCGGCAAGCTCACCTACTTCCGCGTCTACTCCGGCCACCTCGAGGCCGGCGCCAAGATCCTCAACGTCGGCTCAGGGCGCACCGAGCGGATCGGGCGCATCCTGATGATGCACGCCAACGAGCGCGAGGAGGTCTCCGAGGTCTACGCCGGCGACATCGCCGCCGCTGTCGGAATCAAGCAGGTGATCACCGGCGACACGCTCGCTGCCCCGGATGCTCCGATCCACCTCGAGAACATCGTCTTTCCCGAGCCCGTCATCAAGGTCGCCGTCGAGCCCAAGACGAAGGTCGACCAGGAGAAGATGTCGGTCGCGCTCGGACGCCTCGCCGAGGAGGACCCGACCTTTCAGGTGCGCACGAACGAAGAGACTGGCCAGACGGAGATCTCAGGCATGGGCGAGCTCCATCTGGAGGTGCTCGTTGACCGTATGAAGCGTGAGTTCGGCGTCGAGGCGAACGTCGGCCGCCCGCAGGTCTCCTACCGCGAGACCGTCCGTGGCTCGGTCGAGAAGATCGAGGGCAAGTTCGTGCGCCAAACCGGCGGCTCGGGTCAGTTCGGGGTTGTCTACATCAACCTCGAGCCGGCGCCCGGCGAGGGCTTTGACTTCATCAACAAGATCAAGGGCGGTTCGATTCCCTCGGAGTACATCCCGGCGGTCAAGAAGGGCGTCGAAGAGGCCTTGGAGAACGGCGTCAAGGCCGGCTACCCGATGGTCGACATGCGCGTCACGCTCGTCGACGGTAAGTACCACGACGTCGACTCCTCGGAGATCGCGTTCAAGGTCGCCGGCTCGATCGCCTTCAAGGAGGCCGCACGCCGCGCCAAGCCTGTGCTGCTCGAGCCGATCTTCGCCGTCGAGGTAGTCACCCCTGAGGATTTCCTCGGCGAGGTGATCGGCGATCTGAGCCGCCGTCGCGGGCGCGTCGAGGGCCAGGAGCGGCGAGGCAATGCGCTGGTCGTGACCGCGCGCGTGCCACTGTCAGAGATGTTCGGTTACGCCACCGACCTGCGGTCGAACACGCAGGGACGTGCGGTTTACACGATGCAGTTCGAGAGCTATGAAGAGGTTCCACCGAACATCGCCGAGAAGATCGTCGAGCAGCGCACGGGTGAGCCAATTCCAGCCTAGACGACGGTGCAGGCGGCATTTAGATAGATTTCCCCGGTTCGCCCTCAGAGGCGGACATACAAGTCGATACAGGAGCGAGTAAAAAGTGGCGAAGGAGAAGTTCGAGCGCGACAAGCCGCACGTAAACGTCGGGACCATCGGTCACATCGACCATGGCAAGACGACGCTGACCGCTGCCATCACCACGGTGCTGGCGGAGAAGGGAGGCGCCGAAGCGCGCAGCTTCGAGGAGATCGACAACGCTCCCGAGGAGAAGGAACGCGGGATCACGATCGCCACCTCGCACGTCGAGTACGAAACCGAGAACCGCCACTACGCGCACGTGGACTGCCCCGGGCACGCCGATTACGTCAAGAACATGATCACCGGCGCCGCGCAGATGGACGGAGCGATCCTCGTCGTCTCCGCCGCCGACGGCCCGATGCCCCAGACGCGCGAGCACATTCTGCTCGCTCGCCAGGTCGGCGTGCCTTACATCGTGGTGTTCCTCAACAAGGCCGACATGGTCGACGATGAGGAGCTCCTCGAGCTCGTCGAGGTCGAGGTCCGCGAGCTGCTCTCCGAGTACGATTTCCCCGGCGACGACATCCCGTTCATCATCGGTTCCGCCCTGAAGGCGCTGGAAGGCGACGAGGCCTACAAGGAGAAGATCCTTGAGCTAGCGGCGGCGCTTGACTCCTACATACCCGAGCCCGTACGCGAGCTCGACAAGCCGTTCCTGATGCCGGTCGAGGACGTCTTCTCGATCACCGGCCGCGGCACCGTGGCGACCGGCCGTGTCGAGCAGGGCATCGTCAACACGGGCGACACGGTCGAAATCGTCGGCGTTCACGATTCGACCTCGACGGTTGTCACCGGCGTTGAGATGTTCCGCAAGATCCTCGACCAGGGCCAGGCGGGCGACAACGTCGGCTGCCTCTTGCGTGGCACCAAGCGCGAGGAGATCGAGCGCGGCCAGGTGCTGTGCAAGCCCGGTTCGATCACGCCGCACACCAAGTACAAGTCAGAGGTCTACGTCCTGAAGAAGGAGGAGGGTGGACGTCACACTCCGTTCTTCACGGGCTACAGGCCACAGTTCTACTTCCGCACAACCGACGTCACCGGCGTCGCCAAGCTGCCCGACGGCGTCGAGATGGTCATGCCCGGAGACAACGTCCAGATGGAGATCGAGCTGATCCAGCCGATCGCCATGGACCAGGGCCTGCGCTTCGCGATCCGTGAGGGCGGTCGCACGGTCGGCTCGGGCGTGGTCACGGAGATCATCGAGTAGCACTCGCGCGGGCCTCTGCACTATTGAGGCGCCGCGTCATTGGCAGTCCGATACGACAAACACAGCCGCGCCGCGAGGCGTGGTGGCGAGGGGGGTGGATTCCCGGGATGAGATTCCCGCCCGCCCCACTCTTTCTCTCGCCACGCCCGACCAACGCCTGACCAGGCTCTCCCTGAAACAAAATTCCACCATGGCACCCACCACTCAAAACAAGATCCGCATTCGGCTCAAGGCCTACGACACGTCCGCGATCGAGTCGGCGGCCAAGGAGATCGTCGAGACAGCGACGCGCACCGGCGCGACCGTGTCAGGTCCGGTGCCGCTGCCGACCGAGAAGAATGTCTACTGCGTGATCCGCTCGCCCTTCAAGGACAAGGACTCACGCGAGCACTTTGAGATCCGTACGCACAAGCGCCTGATCGACATCCACCAGCCGACTCCCAAGACGGTCGACTCACTGCAGCGCCTCGATCACCTGCCGGCCGGCGTCGACATCGAGATCCGTCTCGCCACCTGAGCTGTTGCGATGGCCGCGATACTCGCCAAGAAGCTCGGCATGACCCAGGTTTTCCAGGAGGATGGAAGCGTCGCGCGCGTCACAGTGCTCGAGGCCGGGCCGTGCCCGGTGACCGCGATCCGCACGCCTGACCGCGACGGCTACGAGGCCGTCCAGCTCGCGTTCGGTCAGACCAAGGAGAAGCATCTGACGAAAGCCGAGCTCGGCCATCTGAAGAAGGCCGATGCACCGCCGCTGCGCCACCTCGCGGAGTTCCGCGACGAGGCCTCAGAGCTCCAGCTCGGCGAGACGGTGACTGTCGAGTCGTTTGCGGTCGGCGCGCGCGTGAAGATCTCCGGCGTCTCCAAGGGCAAGGGCTTTCAGGGAACGATCAAGCGCCACAACTTTGCGAGCGGACCGAAGTCGCATGGCTCGCACAATGTGCGCGCGCCGGGTTCGATCGGCGCCTCGGCCTGGCCCGCCCGTGTGATGAAGGGAATTCGCGGTCCGGGACAGATGGGTAGCAAGCGTGTCACCCAGAAGGGCCTCGAGGTCGTCTCTGTGGACACGAAGGAGAACCTGTTGCTCGTGCGCGGATCGGTCCCCGGACCCCGCGGCGGTTTCGTGGAGGTGCGGACCGATGCCTGACGCACCGATGCTCGGCTCGGGCTCCAACAAGAAGGTGAAGCTCGACGAGGCCGCTTTCGGCGCGCGCTTCTCGGGTCCGCTCGTGCACCAGAGCGTGCGCGCCGAGCAGGCCGCCCGCCGGCGTGGCACGGCTTCCACGAAGACCCGCGGCATGGTCTCTGGCGGCGGCGCGAAGCCCTGGCGCCAGAAGGGCACCGGCCGCGCTCGCGCCGGCTCCAGCCGTTCGCCGATCTGGACCGGCGGTGGTGTCGTCTTTGGACCCCAGCCTCGCTCCTACACGTTCAAGGTCAACCGCAAGGAGCAGCGCACGGCGCTGCGTAGCGCCCTTTCCCTGCACGCCGAGCGGGGCTCGATCGCGATCCTCGACGCGGCTGGGTTCGGCGCACCGAAGACGAGCCAGGCGTTTGACCTGCTCGACGATTGGAACCAGGCGAGCCCGACTCTCGTGGTGTTGGCCGCCGAGGAGTCGAACGCAGCGCTGTCTTTCCGTAACCTCGCGCGTGTAGCTGTGCTCACCCATGAGAGCGTTGGTGTCACCGACCTCGTCGGCGCCGCCTCGCTCCTCATATCCCAGCCCGCGCTCGACGCGCTCACCGCGCGTGCGGCCGGCTCGGCCAAGTCCGCCGACGCAGAGGCGCAAGCCCCCAAGGCGAAGGCCCCCGCGAAGAAAACCCCCGCAGCGAAGGTTGATGAGGTGAAGGCCGCGGAGTCGAGTGCGACCGCGGAGCCCGCGAGCGCCGATGTGACCGCAGAGTCCGCGAGCACCGACGAGTCCGACACCGCCGAGGAGGCGGGTTCCTGATGGAGCACTCACAGGTGATCATCCGTCCGGTGGTGTCGGAGAAGAGCTACGTGCTCTCGGCAGCCGGCAGGTACACGTTCCGTGTCCATCCTGACGCGCACAAGACGCAGATCAGCCAGGCGGTCCAGGCGCTGTTTGACGTGCACGTGGTCGAGGTGAGGACGCTGAGCGTCAAGTCCAAGCCCAAGCGCCGTGGCAATGGCCCACGCGGGCGCACACGCACGTGGAAGAAGGCCATCGTGCAGGTGCGCGCGGGCGAGAGCATTCCGATCTTCCAGGGTCTGCAGGCCCTGGACGCGGCGTAGAGGGAACGGACAGCACATGGCCATCCGCAAGCCCAAGCCCACAAGCCCAGGTCGCCGTTTCGTCTCCTATCCGGACTTTGCTGAGGTCACGAAGGACAAGCCCGAGAAGACGCTTGTCGAAGGGCTGAAGAAGAGCGGGGGGCGCAACGCGCACGGGCGCAAGACCTCCCGCCATCGCGGCGGCGGCGCCAAGCGCGCCTACCGGCGGATCGACTTCAAGCGCCGCAAGGACGGCGTCCCCGCGAAAGTTGCCGCGATCGAGTACGACCCCAACCGCTCCGCTTATATCGCGCTGCTGCACTATGCGGATGGCGAGAAGCGCTACATCCTCGCGCCCCAGCGTCTGACGGTTGGTATGACGGTTGCCTCGGGCGAGGACGCCGACATCGCCGTCGGCAACTGCATGGCGCTGGCGCGCATGCCCGTCGGCACCGTCGTGCACAACGTCGAGCTGCAGCCCGGCCGCGGCGGGCAGATGGCGCGCTCGGCCGGTGCCGCGGTGCAGCTGATGGCCAGGGACGGCGACATGGCGACCCTGCGGCTGCCTTCGGGCGAGATGCGGATCGTGCGCGCCGAGTGTCGAGCGACGGTCGGGACGATCGGCAACTCAGAGCACCAGAATGTGAAGATTGGTAAGGCGGGACGCAAGCGCCACATGGGCGTGCGCCCGCAGACGCGCGGCGTGGCGATGAACCCCGTCGATCATCCCCACGGCGGCGGCGAGGGCTCCACTACCGCCGGTCGCCACCCCGTTACCCCCTGGGGCGTGCCCACGCTCGGGTATCGCACGCGCAAGCAGAACAAGAGCTCCGACAAGTACATCGTGCGCGGCCGACGACGCGGAAAGGGCAAGCAGCGATGAGCCACGAACACGTATGGCGGCGCTGGATCTGCGTCCTACCGATCGGAGATCGGCCAGCACACGTGCGGCACGCCACGCGGGGTGGGTGGGCCTTTTCGATCTTGCCCAGCTTGCCCTACGTGCCCGTGGGGGGGTGTGGTCAGCGATGAGCCGCTCGAGCAAGAAGGGTCCGTGGGTAGAAGAGCGCTTGATGGCCCGCATCGAGGCGCTGAACGCGGAGAACAACAAAAAAATGCTCAGGACCTGGTCGCGCACGTCGACGATCTTCCCGGAGATGGTCGGTCACACGATCGCCGTGCACGACGGTAAGAAGCACGTACCTGTGTTCATCTCAGAGTCGATGGTCGGTCACAAGCTCGGCGAGTTCGCCCCGACGCGCATGTTCCGCGGACATGCCGGCTCTGGGAGGGTCAGATGAGCGCCGCCGGCGAGGAGAAGGACCCGAAGGAGGACGTCAAAGACGAGGCGCCCGCGAAAGTCGCGGCGAAAAAACCGGCTGCGAAGAAGGCCGCAGCGGAGAAGCCGGCTGCCGAAGAGTCGACGGCTGAGAAAGAGACCGGCGGCGAGGCGAAGAAGCCGGCTGCGAAAAAAACTACGGCGAAAGAGCCTGTTGCTGAAGAGGCCGCCGCAAAGGAGCCGGTCGCGAAAGGGCCGGCTGAGAAAAAAGCTCCGGCAGCCCAAAAAGGGCTGGCCGCAAAAGAGCCTGTCGCTGCCAAGGGGTCCACACAGCCTGAGAAGAAACCCGCGCGCCGCGCCGGGAAAGGCGCCGAGCAGCAACCGCGCCGCCGTGTCGTTCGCGCCCACGCCCGCTATGTGCGCACCTCGGCGCGCAAGGCGCGCATGGTATGTGGGCATCTACGGGGAAAGTCAGTGCAGGAGGCACGCGCTATCCTCGCTTTCACCCCTCGTGATGTGGCGCGCGACTGGAGCAAGCTGCTCGAGTCCGCGGTGGCCAATGCGGAGAACAACCACGAGCTGCTCGAGGACGATCTGATTGTTCGCGAGGCATATGCCGACGAGGGGCCGACGATCAAGCGCTTCCGGCCGCGCGCGATGGGACGCGCCACGCCGATCCACAAGCGCACAAGCCACCTGACGATCACGCTGACCCCGGGCTCCTAGGCGCGGACTCGGACACCACAGAGACTGAGACAGAGAGAAGAGTAACGAGCGAACATGGGACAGAAGGTTCATCCAGAGGCTATGCGCGTGGGTTACATCCACGACTGGAAGTCGAACTGGTTCAACGAGAAAAACTTCGCGGAGTACCTCGCCGAGGACGTCCGCGTCCGCGAGCACATAGTTCGCAAGCTCGCCCACGCCGGCCTCTCGGACATCACGATCCGCAAGGACGCAAACGAACTCGAGGTCAACATCCACACGGCCCGCCCGGGCATCGTGATCGGTAAGTCCGGTAGCGAAGTCGACGCTCTGCGCCGCGACCTGCACCGCATGACGCAGAAGCAGATCAAGGTCAACATCCTCGAGATCAAGCGCCCCGAGCTAGACGCCAAGCTCGTCGCCCAGTCGATTGCCGAACAGCTGCAGAACCGTGTCGCCTTCCGTCGGGCGATGAAGCGTGCGCTGACCAGCGCGATGCGCTCCGGCGCCAAGGGCGTGAAGGTGCAGGTGGCAGGTCGGTTGGGTGGCGCCGAGATGGCCCGCACCGAAAGCTACTCAGACGGTCGCGTGCCGCTGCACACAATGCGCGCCGACATTGACTACGGCTTCTACGAGGCGCGTACGACCTTCGGGCGGATTGGCGTGAAGTGTTGGGTCAACAAGGGCGAGATCATGCCCGAGGGCTACACCGGTGCCGACCTCACCGATATGACCGCGCCGGCGGCGGGAGCGGGCGGACCCAACTCTGACCGCGATGGTCGCGGCGGTGGCCGCGATGGGCGAGACGGCCGCGGACGTGGACGCGGTGGCGGCGGTCCCGGCGGCGGCGGTGGTGGACGTGGCCGCGGGGCGGGTGGGCCCGGATCCGGTGGCGGTGGCGGTGGCGGTCGTGGACCGGGCGGCTTCGGTGGCGCGGGCGGCCGCGGCGGCGGTGGTGGTGGTGGACGTGGACCGGGCGGCGGCGGGCGCGGTTCCGGTGGCTTTGGCGGCGGCGGTGGACCGGGTGGTCCTGGCGGCGGTCGTGGGGCGGGCGGGTCCGGATCCGGCAATCGTAGTCCCGAGGTAACCCGCTGATGCTCTCCCCCAAGCGTGTAAAGCACCGCAAGCAGCACCGCGGGCGTCGCCGCGGCGTCTCGCGCGGGCAAGTGCACGTCCAGTTCGGCGAGTACGGACTGAAGGCGCTCGAGCAGGGCTGGCTCACGAACCGCCAGATCGAGGCTGCCCGTATCGCGATGACGCGCAAGATCAAGCGTGGTGGCAAGGTGTGGATCAACGTTTTCCCCGACAAGCCGGTCACGAAGAAGCCGGCCGAGACTCGTATGGGCTCCGGCAAGGGCTCGCCCGAAGGCTGGGTTGCCGTGGTCAAGCCCGGGCGCGTGATGTTCGAGCTGGCCGGAGTCCCTGAGCCGCTGGCCCGCGACGCGATCCGTCTCGCCGCGCACAAGCTTCCGGTGAAGTCCAAGTTCGTACTGCGTGAGGACTGAGCGCGACGATGAACGCCAAGGAGATCAGAGACCTGGAGGACGGCGAGCTCGCCAAGCGGATCGACACGCTGCGTAAAGAGGTATTCGGCCTGCGCTTTTCGAACGCGACCGGGGAACTCGACGACACCGCTGGGCTGGGCCGCTCCAAGCGTGACCTCGCACGAGCATTGACGGTGGCACACGAGCGGACGCTTACCGGCGCTGTGCGCGACGATCAAAGCAACTGGGAGAGAACCGGAAGAGACTGACAAACATCATGGCTGACGAACCAGACAACGACGCACCTGAGACTCCGGATAACGCCGAAAGTCAAGCCCCTGAGGTGGAGGCTCCCGACACGGAGGCTGCCGTGGCCCCCGAGACGGAGGCTCCTGAGGCTCCTGAGGCCTCGGCCGTCGACACGGAGGCCCCTGAGGCCGAGGCAGCCGAGGCAGAGGACACCACGGCTCCCGACACTGATACTCCTGAAGCCGAGGCTGTGGAGGAGACCACGGACGAGCCCCCGGCGATCCCGGTGCCCGCGGCTGGCGGATCCGAGTCCGGGTCGGCGCCACTCGAGCAGCTTTCTGCCAAGGAGCGCCGTCGCAAGGCGCGCTCGACGTACACGGGCGAGGCCCGCGCAACTCGCTCCCCGGAGGAGCGCCACTCAGAGCGCTTGGTCGAGCGTCGCAAGAAGGCTGTGCGGCGTCGCACGCGGCGCTTGAAGGAACGCGCGAAAGCGGCGGAGCGCAGGGCTCAAGCTCCGGCGGCCGAGCCGTTGGCGCCGGTGCACGCCCCTGTCGAGGGCACGCGCAAGGTACGTCAGGGCGTGGTCGTCTCGAACAAGGCCGACAAAACGATCACGGTGCGGATCGACACCGCGCGTCGTCACCGGCGTTACGAGAAGATCGTGCGCAGCTCGAGCACGCTGCACGCGCACGACGAGGAGAACGATGCGCACGAGGGCGACACGGTGCGCGTGATCGAGAGCCGGCCGCTATCGCGCCTGAAGCGGTGGAAGCTCGTGGACGTGGTGGAGAGAGCGAGATGAAATCTCTGATTTTCAGGTTGAGGCACCTTGGATGGGCGTCGGCGTGGGTGGGTCCTCAATCAAAAGGGCCGATCGGATGGAGGCCCGAGCATGATCCAGAATGAGACACGTCTTCGTGTCGCCGACAACACCGGCGCGCGCGAGATCCTCTGCATCCGCGTGAAGGGTGGCTCCAAGCGCCGCTACGCGTTCGTCGGTGACGTGATCACGGCGACCGTCAAGCAGGCCAACCCGCAGGGAGCCGTGAAAAAGGGCGAAGTCGTCACCGCTGTGGTGGTGCGCACGAAGAAGCCGATTGGTCGCGACGACGGTACGTATATAGCGTTCGACGAGAACGCCGCGGTGATCATCGATGACCAGAACAACCCGCGCGGCACGCGCGTGTTTGGCCCGGTCGCGCGCGAACTGCGCGAGCGCAACTTCATGAAGATCGTCTCACTCGCGCCGGAGGTGCTTTGATGGGCCGCCCGGCAGTCATCACAAAGCGTCGCACGCTGAAGATCCGCTCCGGCGATCAGGTGAAGGTGACGGCCGGCAAGGATCGTGGCAAGAGCGGTCGCGTGCTGCGCGTCGAGCCGACGAAGGAGCGCCTGTTCGTCGAGGGTTTGAACATGGTCAAGCGCCACACGCGCCCTCAGCAGGTGCCCGGTGCCCAGAGCCAGCAGCAGGTGGGCGGCGTGATCGAGCGTGAGGGTCCTATACACATCTCAAACGTCATGCTGCTCGACGCCAAGGGCCAGCCGACGCGCGTGCGTATCGAGCGCGAGAACGGCAAGCGCGTCCGCGTCGCGAAGAGCTCGGGCGCGAGGATCGACTGAGCGATCAGGCCATGACTCAGACCACACCCACAACGGCTCGCCTGAAGACCCGCTATCTGGAGGAGATTCGCCCGGCGCTGATCGAGCGCTTCGGCTACTCCTCGCCGATGCAGGCGCCGAAGCTCGAGAAGATCGTCCTGAACATGGGAGTAGGCCTCGCCAAGCAGGACTCCAAAGTGCTGAAGGCGGCGCAGGATCAGCTTGCGACGATCGCCGGACAGCAGCCGAACGTCCGCCGCGCACGCAAGTCGATCGCCGCGTTCAAACTCCGTGAGGGCATGCCCGTCGGGGTGACCGTGACGCTCAGAGCTGAGCGCGGATACGAGTTCCTCGACCGCCTCGTGTCGATCGCGATTCCGCGGATCCGCGACTTTCGCGGGCTGAACCCACGTTCTTTCGATGGTCGCGGTAACTACTCGCTGGGCGTGAAAGAGCAGATCATCTTTCCCGAGGTCGATTACGACGCGATCGACCAGGTTCGCGGGTTGGATATCACGATCGCCACCACCGCCCAGACTGACGTGGAGGCGTTCGCCCTACTCATGGCCTTCGGCATGCCTTTCTCGACTAAATGGCGCCCCAAAGGCTTCGACGAAGCGATTGGCGTGACCTCAGAGCCGACGGACGATGACGGCGCAAGGATGTCTACCTCGAGCGTCCCCGCGGAGCAGGCCACAAGTGGGATCGAAGACGCCGTGGACGAGGCTCCAGAGGCCGCGGCCGCTGCGGAGTCCGAGGCTCCAGAGGCAACTGAGCCGCAGGCATCGGACGCGCAAGCAGAGCAGCCCCCGGACGAGACGCTGAGTATGACTGAGGCAGCAGAGACCGAGGCGGCAACGGCGCCTGAAGCCGAGCCGCAGGACGCCCCCGACGACGACGGGGACGCACAGAACACCGAGAAGGAGAGCACCGCCTGATGGCAAAGACCTCGATGCGCGTCAAGCAGGCGCGGACTCCCAAATACAAGACACAGGCCTATACTCGCTGCACCCGCTGTGGTCGCCCGCGCGCGGTGTACAAGAAGTTCGGGGTGTGCCGCATCTGTCTGCGCGAGCTCGCCCACAACGGTCAGATTCCTGGGATGACGAAGTCCTCCTGGTAGGGCCGGCGCCAAGACCTACGACACGACCTACGAGTAACCATCACTTAGCCATGTCCATGACCGATCCGATAGCCGACTTCCTCACGCGGGTGCGCAACGCGATTCACGCAGCCCATGAGACGGTCGAGATTCCGGCCTCCAGGCAGAAGGGTGAGCTCGCGCGGATCCTCGCCGAGCAGGGGTACATTGAGTCTTGGTCGGTAGTCCCCGCGCCCGATGGCGGCGCTGGGCAACTGATCCAGATTCGCCTGAAGTACACAAACGACCGTCGCTCGGCGATCACTGGGCTGAAGCGCGTCTCGCGACCGGGTCAGCGCACATATGTCGACGCCAAGCACATCCCCAGGGTGCTCGGCGGTATGGGCACGTCGATCGTGTCTACTTCGCACGGTGTGATGACCGGCCACGACGCGCGCGCCGCCGGCGTCGGTGGCGAGGTCTTGGCGCAGGTCTGGTAGGGCGGTCGAGACACGATGTCGAGAATCGGAAGACAGCCCATACCCGTGCCGGCCGGCGTGACCGTCGCGATCGAGCCTGAGCTCGTGAGCGTGAACGGTCCCAAAGGCGAGCTCTCAGAGCGCATCCCCAGGGACATCGAAGTCACTCAGGACGGCGAGCAGCTTGTGGTCACCCGGCCGACGGATCGCGGCGAGCATCGCGCGCTGCACGGGCTGACCCGCTCGCTGGTGGCGAACATGGTTCAGGGAGTCACCGCGGGCTACGAAAAGCGCCTGGAGATTCAGGGCGTCGGTTATCGCGCACAGCTGAAGGGCAAGAATCTCGAGCTCGCCGTCGGCTATTCCCATCCCGTCCCGATCCCCGCGCCCGCGGGCATCGAGTTCGAAGTTCCCCAACCGACGCGCGTTGTGGTCAAGGGCATCTCCAAGCAGTTGGTCGGCGAGACCGCTGCGATCATCCGCAAGCAGCGCCCGCCGGAGCCGTACAAGGGCAAGGGCATCCGCTACGAGGGCGAGTATGTGGCGAGAAAGGTCGGCAAGCGCGCATGAGCGTCCTCACCAAGGGCGACCGCCGTCTCAAGCGCCGCCGCCGAGTGCGCGCGAAGATCTCAGGCACCTCCACCCGCCCGCGGATCTCCGTGTTTCGCTCCAACCGCGGCCTTTCCGCCCAGCTGATCGACGACTCCTCCGGTCGCACGCTGGCGGCCGTCGCCTGGTTCGAGCCCGAGCTGCGCTCGCTCGCTAAGCCCGAGCGCACGCAGCGCGCCGGCGCTCTGCTCGCCGAGCGCGCCAAAGCGGCGGGAGTCTCCGAGGCTGTGTTCGACCGCGGCGGCTACCGCTACCACGGGCACGTGCGCGCCTTCGCCGAGGCGATTCGCGAGACCGGCATCACCGTCTAAGGCGCCACCACTCCCTACCGCTACCCTCTTTCCTTCTGCCTATGTCCATATCAGTAGATCGCTCAGTCAGCCAATCCGGCCTCGACCTCCAGGAGCGCGTGGTCGAGATCAACCGCGTCGCCAAGGTCGTCAAGGGCGGCCGGCGGTTCTCGTTCACCGCGCTTGTAGTGGTGGGCGACGAACGCGAAATCGTGGGGATCGGCTATGGCAAGGCGAACGAGGTTCCGCTCGCGATCCAGAAGGGTGTCGAGCGGGCGAAGAAGGATCTCTTCCGGGTGCCCAAGCACGGCTCGACGATCACCCACCAGACGACCGGTGTGTTTGGCGCGGGACGGGTCTTCTTGAAGCCCGCCTCGCCGGGTACCGGCGTGATCGCCGGCGGGGGCGTGCGGGCGGTGCTCGAGCTCGCCGGGATCCACGACATCCTCTCCAAGAGTCTCGGCACCCAGAATCCGATCAACCTCGTCAAGGCGACCGTCGCGGGGCTGCGCGGCCTGCGCACCCCTGAGGAGGTGGCGAAGCTGCGCGGACTGACGATCAACCAGGTTCTCGGCCTGGGCGGCGACACGGCCAACGGCGTAGCCGAGCCGGCTGAGGCAAGCGACGGAGCGAATAAACCCGCTCCCGCTCCCGCTCCCGCTGAGGCGGAGGCCGTCGCGGATGCGCCTGCGACTGAGGACACCGCTGCAGTCTCCGAGACAGAGATAGCGACGACGGGGTCAGAGGCCGCGACGGAGACAGCCGACGCCGTCGAGGAGGCGCCTGCCTGATGAGCGGGCTGACCGTCACCCAGCGCCGATCTAGGAACGGCGCGAATCAAAAACAGCTCGACACGCTGCGCTCGCTCGGCCTGCGCCGCATCGGCCACACCGTCGAGGTCAAGGACTCAGAGCAGGCGCGCGGAATGCTGCACGCGGTGCGCCATCTCGTCGAGGTCAAGGAGGGCAAGTGAGCCCCGCTAAAGCCGATACCGACAAGCAGGAGACCGAGGAGCGCATCGGGTTGCACAGCCTCGCCCCGGCGCCCGGCAGCCGCCGGCCGCGCAAGCGCTTGGGTCGTGGCGAAGGCTCGGGCACGGGCAAGACCTCGGGCCGCGGGCAGAAGGGCGCGGGCGCGCGCTCGGGCTCCAAGCGCCGCGCCCGCTTCGAGGGCGGTCAGATGCCGATCCACATGCGCATGCGCAAGCTTCGAGGCCCGCACATGAAGAAGTCGATGCCGTTCGAGCCCTTCCGCACGCACACCCAGCCCGTGAACATCTCGGCTCTGGAGAGTCGCTTTGACGCGGGTGCCGAGGTCACGATCGAGCTGTTGCAAGCGAATGGCCTGGGCACCCGCAAGGATGTGCCGATCAAGATCCTCGCCAAGGGTGAGTTGAGTAAGGCGTTGACCGTGCATGCCCACGCATTTAGCGCGGGTGCGCGCGAGCGCATTGAGGCCGCAGGCGGCACCTGCAAGGTCGTCGAGAGCTAGAATCGGCCGCTCCGCAGGCCTTCGTCCAGCGGACTAAACCAGATGCTCTCCACGATTCTCAAGGCCTTCCAGGTAGCGGAGATCCGCAAGAAGCTTGCCTTCACGGCGGGCATGCTGCTGATCTACCGCCTCGGCTCGCACATTCCGGTGCCGGGCGTCAACCTCTCCGCGGTCAACAACATCCAGAAGGAGTTCGGCGGCTCGAACATCCTTGGGCTCTTGAACCTCTTCTCTGGAGGCGGCCTGGCCAAACTCGCGATCTTCGCGCTGGGGATCATGCCCTACATCACCTCCTCGATCATCCTGCAGCTCCTGCAGGTGGCCGTGCCGTCGCTCGAGAAGCTCTCCAAGGAAGGTGAGGTTGGGCAGGCGCGCATCACCCAGTACACCCGCTACCTCACGGTTGGCCTGGCGTTTGCCCAGTCGATCGGCTACGTCTTCCTGTTCCACTCACTGCAGGCCAAAGCCGGCGAATCGGTCGTCACCCACTTTGACCCGCCTCACATCTTCCTGATCGTCATCTGTCTCACCACGGGCTGCGTGTTGCTGATGTGGATCGGTGAGCTGATCACCCAGCGGGGCATCGGCAATGGCATCTCGCTGCTGATCTTCGCCTCGATCGTCGCGCGCCTGCCCACTGGCATCCAGACCTGGTGGACGACGCAGGACCAAGTCTTCAAGGTGATGATGCCGTTCCTCGTGCTGGCGGTCGTGGCCGGGATCGTGTTCGTCCAGGAGGGCCAGCGGCGCATCCCCGTGCAGTACGCCAAGCGTGTGATCGGCAGGCGGATGACAGAGGGCGGTCAGACCTACTTGCCGCTGCGGGTGAACATGGCGGGCGTCATCCCGGTGATCTTCGCGGCCAGCATCATGGCCTTCCCGCCGACCGTGGGGCAGCTCGTGAAAACCCACTGGGGCCAGCAGATCTCTGACTTCTTCACGCCCAACGGCTGGCACTACGTGTTGGGCGAGTCGCTGTTCATCATCGTGTTCACCTACTTCTACACGGCGGTCACATTCAACCCGGTCGATCAGGCCGACAACCTGAAGAAGTACGGTGGCTTCATCCCCGGTGTACGGCCCGGACGCCCGACGGCTGAATTCCTCGACCGCATCCTCGCGCGCCTGACTTTCCCGGGTGCTCTCTTCCTCGCGGCCGTCGCGGCGCTGCCGGCGATCCTGTTCGCGCGCACCCACCAGAACTTCAACTTCGGGGGCACCTCGATCCTGATCGTGATCGGCGTGGCTCTGGAAACCATGAAGCAGTTGGAGGCCCAGCTGATGATGCGTTCCTATGAGGGCTTCTTGAAGTAGCCCTGTGAAGTAGCCCCGCCTTCGGCGGGGAGGTCGGGAGGGGGCTTCGCCCCGTCCCCCACGCTGGAGATGAAGCAATTGGGGCCCAGCTGCTGATGTGTTCCGACGAGGGCTGCTTGAAGTAGCCCGTCGGGCGGTGTCGTTCGCGGAGCGGATAGGCTGCCTCAGACGTGTCTGAGCTGAACTTGATCCTGCTCGGTCCACCGGGGGCGGGGAAGGGCACGCAGGCCGATCGCCTGCGCGAGGACTTCGGGCTGCCCCATATCTCCACGGGTGACATGCTTCGCGCCCAGGTCGTTGAGAACACCGCACTGGGCGGTGAGGCCAAGCGCTACATGGATGCCGGCGAGCTTGTTCCCGACGAGGTGATCATCTCCATGATCATCGACCGCATCGGCGACGAGGACGCCCGTGACGGGTTTCTGCTCGACGGCTTTCCCCGCAACGAACAGCAGGCCGATGCGCTCGCCCGGGCGCTCGGCGGTCTCGACCGCCGGCTGAGCGCCGCGCTGCTGATCGAGGTGTCCGACGAGGATCTCGTGCGCCGCCTGGCTGGCCGCAGGGTGTGCGTGAAGAACCCCGGCCACATCTACCACGTCGAGTTCGATCCGCCGAAGCACGAGGGCGTCTGCGATCAGGACGGCTCGCGCCTGATCCAGCGCGACGACGATCAAGAGGAGACGATCCGCACGCGTCTGCAGGTCTACCACTCCCAGACCGAGCCTCTGATCGGCTACTACGATCACGCGGGTCTGCTGCGTCGCTTCGACGGGCAACGCACTGCTGAGGAGGTGCATGCTCACATCAGGGCCACGCTCGCGACGCTCCGCTTGGAGGAGAAGCTGTAGCGAGGCGCAGCCGAGCCGTCAAGGACGGCTGGACGCCGGACACGCTCTGAGAACGCGGGGCGGGGTGTCCTACGGGGCTGACCCCCAAGCTAAGCTCTCAGGGTGATCATCAAGAAGTCCCCCGAGGAGATCGAGAAGATGGCGAGGGCAGGCGCGATCCTCGTCGCCACGCTGGAGCTGCTGGAGGGCAAGGTCCGTGCTGGCGTCAGCACCGCCGAGCTCGACCGGGTGGCCGAGCGTTTCATCCGCTCGCGCGGCGCCACGCCTACATTCAAGGGCTATCGCGGCTTCCCCGGCTCCATCTGCGCCTCGCCGAACTCGATGATCGTGCACGGGATTCCCGGCCCTTATCAACTAAAGCGCGGCGACATAATCTCGATCGATGTGGGGGTGACGCTCGATGGCTGGGTCGCCGATGCCGCGCGCACGTTCGCGGTCGACGAGGTGAGCCCACAGGTGCGGAACCTGCTGAGCGCCACCGAGGAGTCACTGTACGCGGGCGTGGCGCAGTGCCATGCGGGCAACCGCCTGGGCGACGTGTCCAGTGCGATCCAGCGCGTGGCCGAGGGCGCGGGCCTGTCGATCGTGCGCTCGCTCGTCGGGCACGGGGTCGGGCGGAGCATGCACGAGGATCCCCAGGTGCCCAACTATGGCAAGCCGGGGAAGGGACCGCTGCTCAAGGACGGCATGGTGATCGCGGTCGAGCCGATGACTACCGCCGGGCGTCCCGCGGTGCGCGTGGGTGCGGATGGCTGGGCGATCTACGCCAAGGACGACTCCCCGGCTGCGCACTTCGAGTTCACGGTCGCGATCACCGGCGCGGGGCCAAGGATCCTCACACCCTGGCATCTGCCGCCCGAGGCACGCACTACTGAGTCCGTCGCCCAGGGCGCCGTGGCGGCCGCCTCGGGCTGAAGTTCTCCGCGAGACTGGACTTGCTACCATGCGGAGTCCTGCTCAAACGCGAGGAAGAACGCGCGTGCGAGCATATCCACGACTCGGTAGCGGCGGCCGCAACGGCAGCCAGAGCCGGGTCGCCGGAACCCAGCCGCCGAAAGGGATCATGAAGGTAAGACCGTCGGTCAAGCCGATGTGCGAGAAGTGCAAGATCATCCGCCGTCACGGAGCGGTGCTGGTCATCTGCCAGAACAAGCGCCACAAGCAGAGGCAGGGCTAGCCAGCGTGCCTCGGATGATCGCCATGCTGTGTCCTCAGTCGGGTCCGTGGGTTTCCACTGTCCCCTCCCTGCGTCCTTGCCTGACGACCCCCGAGACCCGCTGGAGACGTGACTAGTGGCAAGAATCGCGGGGATCAACCTGCCCTTGAACAAGCGCGCCGAGATCGGCCTGACTTACATCTACGGGATCGGACGCTCGACGTCGAACAAGATCTTGGGGGAGGTCGGGGTGAGCCCCGACACATACGTGCGCGACCTGACCGAGGACGAGGTTTCCAAGCTGCGCGACGCGATCGACAGCGGGGCGATGGTCGAGGGTGATCTGCGCCGCGAGCGCTCACAGGACATCAAGCGCCTGCAGGAGATCGGCTGCTATCGCGGCCTGCGCCATCGCCGTGGCCTGCCGGTGAGGGGACAGAAGACGAAGACGAACGCGCGCACGCGCAAGGGACCCAAGCGGATGCAGGTAGCCGGTAAGAAGAAAGCGGGTAAGAAGTAATGCCTCCCGCTCCAAAACGTCCTGGCCGCGGGCGACGCAAGCCAAAGAAGAACATCCCGATCGGACAGGCGCATATCAAGACCTCGTTCAACAACACGATCGTGTCGCTGACGGACACCACGGGCAACGTGATCGCCTGGGAGTCCGCGGGTGGCGCCGGCTTCAAGGGCTCGCGCAAGTCGACTCCGTTTGCCGCCCAGGTGACGGCCGACGCGGCGGCGCGCAAGGGCTTGGAGCAGGGGCTGCAGAAGGTTGAGGTCTACGTCAAGGGCCCGGGATCGGGCCGCGAGACCGCGATCCGCTCGCTGCAGGCTGCCGGTCTCGAGGTGACGGGAGTCAAGGACGTGACCCCGCAGGCGCACAACGGCTGCCGCCCCCGCAAGCGGAGAAGGGTCTAGCAATGGCAAGAGATACCGGCCCCCAGTGCAAGCAATGCCGCCGCGAGGGACAGAAGCTGTTCTTGAAGGGTGAGCGCTGCCTGACGGACAAGTGCGGCGTGGAGCGCCGGGCCTATCCACCGGGCGAGCATGGACGCGGGCGCATGAAACAAAGCGAGTACCGGGTGCAGTTGCGCGAGAAGCAGAAGGCGCGCCGCTATTACGGGGTGCTGGAGAAGCAGTTCCACGGCTACTACGAAAAGGCGTCGCGCCAGCCGGGTATCACCGGCGAGAACTTGCTCGCGCTGCTGGAGTGCAGGCTGGACAACGTGCTCGTGCGCCTCGGGTTCGCCGCCTCACGCAGGCAGGCGCGCCAGCTCATCCGCCATGGCCACTGGACGGTGAATGGCCGGCGGGTGGACATCCCCAGCTATCAGGTGCGCCCGGGCGAGGTGATCGCAATCAAGGCCGACACCCCGGCCACGCAGGTGGTCAGGGACGCCACCGAGCTCACCGGACAGATTCCCGCGTGGCTGCAGGCCGACCACGAGTCGTTGACGGCCAAGGTGCTGCGCAAGCCGGAGCGACGTGAGGTCGCCGCGCCGGTGCAGGAGCAGCTCATCGTCGAGCTGTACTCGAAGTAGCAGTAGAAGCTTTCCGCGCTGCGGCCGATTCAGGCGGCGGCGCTCCAGAGCCGGTGTCTTCGCAGACGCCGGCGTCACACCAAAACGACGTTAGGACTCTGATGCTCGACTTCCAAATCCCCCGGATCACAAGTGAGTCCGTGGAGCAGAACCGTGGCACGTTCACGATCGAGCCGCTCGATCGCGGCTTCGGCTACACGTTCGGCAACTCGCTCAGGCGCGTATTGCTCTCCTCCCTGGCGGGTGCCGCGGTAACGAGTGTGCGCATTGAGGGCGTCGCCCACGAGTTCTCCACCATAACCGGCGTCAAGGAGGACGTCACGGACATCGTGCTGAACCTCAAGGGCATCGTCTGCCGGATGCATTCCGATGCGACCGAGGTCGAGGCGCCGCTGGTGGTGACTGGGCCGGGCGAGATCACGGCGAAGGATATCGACCTGCCCGCGGGGGTGGAGATTCTCAACCCCGGCGTGCACATCGCCACGCTCGAGAAGAAAACCAAGCTCGAGCTGTACATGACGATCGGCCGTGGGCGTGGATACAGGCCCGCGGAGGAGAACAAGTCCCCCGACCAGCCGATCGGCGTGATCCCGATCGACTCGATCTTCTCGCCCGTCAGGCGTGTCGCTTACGCGGTTGAGCAGGCCCGCGTCGGTCAGAAGACTGACTTCGACAAGCTCACCCTCGACATCGAGACAGACGGCTCGATCGACTCCCAGGCGGCGCTGCGCGAGGCGGCCGAGCTGCTGATCTCACAGCTCGCGATCTTCACCGACGCCGATCGCATCCAGGAGCTCAGGGCGACCCCGGGCGGGCAACTCGACGGTCACGGTCTCGCGGTCGGCGGCGGTGGGGCGGGTGGGGCTCAATCGTTGCAAGGCGAGGAGTGGAGCATCTTGATCGAGGAGCTCGAGCTCGGCGTGCGCTCCTACAACTGCCTCAAGCGCGCCGGCATCCAGACCGTCGGTGATTTGATCTCCAAGTCCGAGGCGGAGCTCAACGCGATTCCCAACTTCGGCAAGAAGTCGATCGACGAGGTGATCGAAACGCTGCACGAGCGCGGGTTGAACCTACGCCAGGACTAGACTTCCCCGAGTCATGCGTCACCAAAAGACCAAAAACAAGCTCAGCCGCGACTCAGCGCACCGCAAGTCCCTGCTGATGAACCTCAGCAAGGAGATCATCGAGCACGAGCGGATCGAAACAACGCAGGCGAAGGCGAAGGCGGTCAAGCCCGAGATCGAGAAGCTGATTACGCTGGCCAAGCGCGGCGACCTGCACGCTCGCCGCCAGGCGCTCTCGACGCTTGCGCAGGACAAGTTCGCGGTGCATAGGCTGTTCGAGGAGGTGGCTCCCCGCTACGCCGATCGGCCCGGGGGCTACACGCGCATCCTGAAGCTCGGTCCACGCGGGAGCGACTCGACCGAGATGGTCTTCATCGAGCTGGTCTGACCTCGTCGCGGTCGCGGCGGAAGGCTGCGCGAGATGGTCACGAAGCTCACGCTCGAGTACGACGGGACGGGGTTTGCCGGCTGGGCGCGCCAGCCCGGGGAGCGCAGTGTGCAGGAGGTGCTCGAGCGCGCGCTCGAGACGGTCTTACGTGAGCCGCTGACGGTGACGGTGGCCGGGCGCACCGACCGGGGAGTGCACGCCTGGAGGCAGGTGGCAAGCTATGAGCACGAGGCTGTGGACCCGTTGCGGCTGAACGGGCTGCTGGACGAGGACATCGCGGTGCTCGCCTCAGAGCCGGCGTCGGCGGGGTTCGATGCCCGCCGTGACGCGTGCAGTCGCACGTACTGCTATCGCGTGCTTGCGCGAAGGTCACGCAGCGCGCTCGAGCGCGGACGTGCGCTGTGGTGGACGGGCGAGCTGGATCAAGCGGCGCTCGCGGAGTGTGCTGGGATGCTCATGGGCAGGCACGATTTCAGAGCGTTCACGCCGACGGAGACAGAGCACTCCCACTTCCTGCGCGATGTGCTGCGCGCGGAATGGCGCATGGAGAAGGACCTGCTGGAGTTCTGGATCGAGGCGGACACGTTCATGCGTCACATGAACCGCATCCTGGTCGGCACGATGCTGGAGGTCTCGAGCGGGCGTCGCACTGTCGAAGACTTCAAGCGCCTGCTGCAGGGCAGGCCTCGGGCTGAGGCGGGGAAGACGGCGCCGGCGCACGGACTGGCGCTGGCCTCGGTGGCTTACGACGCGGTTGCATGAACGTCGATCACTTTCATAACGCCAAGAGTGCCTATCAAGATAGGCGGTGTGGTCGGGGTGTTCATGGATCAAGCTGGGATAGATCGGATGCCCGCCCACCCGGCGAAGCGCATGCTGGTGGCATGTGCAAGCCATCACGTGAGCGAGACGATCGAAGATCCCATGGATCTTCGATCGGTGTCCAGCGCCGTGTCCAGGGACACATCCGGACGCGCCGATCTTCTTGATAGGTGCTCTAAGGCCACGTGGGGACCGCAGGGGCCCCTATCCTGGGAAGCCAGAGATGCTGAATGTGCTGCTGACAAACGACGACGGAATCGAGGCCGATGGCCTGCAGGCGATGCGCACGGCGCTCGCCGCGGTCGACGGCGTGCGCCTAGCGGTGATCGCCCCCGACGGCAATCGCTCGGCGATGGCTCGCTCGATCACGACGCGCAGGCCGCTGTGGGTCGAGGAGGTGCCGTTCGCGGACGGGACCGTCGGCTACGCGACCGATGGTACGCCGGTGGACTGCGTACGGCTGGCGAGCCTGGGTCTGGTTGAGGGGTTCAAGACCGACCTGGTCGTCTCGGGTATCAATCACGGAGCGAATCTCGGCGACGACATCACCTATTCGGGCACTGTCGCGGCGGCGCTCGAGGGAGTGGTGCTGGGGCTGCCGGCGATCGCCGTCTCCCAGCAATCGGGGGCGCGGGCGCTCGACTATCGCTTCGACGGCGGCTTTGGCTTCGATGTTGCGGCGGCGTTCGTGGCGCGTCTGGTGGAGCGCATCGAGGACGTGCCGCTGCCGGCGAGGACGCTCTTGAATATCAACGTGCCCGCGGGCGAGCCGGATGGGGTCGAGGTGACGAGCCTCGGCAAGCGCATCTACCGGGACGAGCTGAAGCTCGAGCACGAGGAGGATCACCGCCGGCGCTACTGGATCTATGGCTCGGATCCGGGCTTTCACGACGAGCCGGGAACCGATCTGGCCGCGGTGGCCGCCGGACGAGTCGCGGTCACGCCAATCCATTTCGACCTGACCGACCGTTCGAGTCTCGAGGCGCTCGGGCGCTTCGATCTGGAGGGACTGCTCGCGCCGGTCGTACCTGACGCGACATCGTGAGCATTCCGCGGAGGGCTATCGCCCGCGCAGGCGAGCTGCGTGAGGCACTCGAGCACCATGCTCACCGCTACTACGTGCTCGACGACCCTGAGATCGGCGATGCGGAGTACGACAGCCTGCTGGACGAGTTGCTCGAGCTCGAGCGAAGCCATCCGCAGCTCGCGACTGCGGACTCGCCGACGCAGCGGGTCGGAGGCGAGCCCGTGGGCCGCCTGGAGAAAGTCACGCACTTGGAGGCGATGCTGTCGCTGGACAACGTGCGCTCAGAGGATGAGCTGCGCGCGTGGGTCGAGCGGATGCGCAACCACCTCGCGCGCGAGGGGATCGCCGATCCGGACTTCCGCTTTGTGGTCGAGCCAAAGATCGACGGGTTGGCGATCAGCCTCCTCTATCGCGACGGAGTGCTGGAGCGGGGCGCCACGCGCGGAAACGGCGAGGTGGGGGAGGACGTGACGCACAACCTGCGCACGATCCGCTCGATCCCGCAGCGGCTGTCCGACGCGCCACTGCTCGTGGAGGTGCGCGGCGAGGTCTACATGTCGCTCGCGGACTTCACGGCGCTGAACGAGCGCCGGGCGGAAGCGGGCGAGTCGACGTTCATGAACCCGCGCAACTCGGCCGCTGGGACGATCCGTCAGCTCGACCCGGCGGACGCCGCCAAGCGGCCGCTGTCGTTCTGGGCTTATCAGGTGGGCGTCACCGACGGTCTGTCGTTCACGACGCATTGGCAGGCGCTGGAGTGGCTGCGCGAGCGGAAGTTCCCGGTCAACAGCGATATCAAGCTGCTGAGTGGCGAGGACGAGGTGGTGGCGCAGTGCCTGGAATGGCAGGAGCGTCGGGGGCAGCTCGATTTCGAGATCGACGGCGTGGTGATCAAGGTCGACGATCTGGCGCTTCAGCACAGGTTGGGATCGGTCGGACGCGACCCGCGCTGGGCGGTGGCGTGGAAGTTCCCGCCCACCACAGCCGTGACGCGCTTGGAGAGGGTCATGTGGAACGTCGGCAAGTTCGGCGACCTCCGTCCCTATGCGCTGCTGAAGCCGATCGAAGTTGGTGGTGTGAGGATCACCAAAGCGACGCTGCACAACGAGGAGGACATCGTCCGCAAGGACATCCGCGCCGGGGAGGACGTGATCGTGCTGCGCGCCGGCGACGTGATCCCCCAGGTGATCTCGCCCGCGCCGCACGTGGTCGAGCGCTCCACTCGTCCCGAGCCCACACACCCGCCGGTTCGCTGCCCGTTCTGCGACACGCCCACCGTGAAGGCGGAGGACGCGGTGTTCACCGAGTGCCCCAACCGCGACTGTCCGGAACGCCGGCGTCATCTGCTGCGGCACTTCGTCTCGCGCGGGGCAATGGACATCGATGGCCTGGGTGAGAAGCAGGCGGCGGTCCTGCTCGAGCAGGGGCTGATTGAGAGCGCAGCTGACTTCTACCGGCTGACCGAGGAGCAACTCGTGGCGCTCGAGCGCTTTGGCGAGGTCTCGACCCGCAACCTGTTGGAGTCGATCCAGTCTTCCAAGCAGCGTCCGTTCGGGCGGGTGCTGTTCGCGTTGGGGATCGAGGAGGTGGGCGAGGTGACGGGTCGCAACCTGGCGATGAGCTTCCGTGGCATCGACGCGCTTCTGGAGGCGTCCGTGGAGCGGATCGAGGAGGTGCCGGGCATCGGCGAGAAGATGGCCGTGTCGATCCACGCGCAGCTACACGAGGAGCGCATGCAGACCCTCATCGAGGATCTACGTCAGCTCGGGTTGTGCTTCAGCGAGGAGGGGCCGCTGCCATCGGAGGGGCCTCTGGCGGGTAAGACGCTGGTGATCACGGGGACCCTGCCCAACTCCTCGCGCGAGCAAGCCACCGAGCAGATCATGGTTGCCGGCGGACGTGTGACCACCTCGGTATCGAAGAAGACCGACTACCTAGTCGCGGGCGAGAGCGCCGGCTCGAAGCTCGAGAAGGCCGAGCGGCTGGGTGTGAAGGTGCTCGACGAGGACGGCCTGCGCGCGGTCTTATCAGGTGCGTCTGAGGAGCGACTGAAGCCTACGGCTGCAGATACCGCTCAATAGTCCGCGACTGTGATCGTCATATGGTCCTGGAAGATGTGAGCGGTTTCGGTGGCGATGTTGTCGTTGAAGAAGACGAAGGCGAGCAGGTGGCCGTCGGCGGAGTTGCAGTAGCCAACGAGGTTGGAGACCTCGGTGAGGGTGCCGGTCTTGCCCTCGCAGCGTCCGGCGGCGCCGGTGTGGCGCATGCGCAGAGCGAGTGTGCCGGTGCGCCCAGCGACGGCTAGGTCGTCGCGCAACACGGCGCCGATCTTTGTGGGGGCGAGCTCCACCAGCAGGTCGGCCACCTGATAGGGAGAGGTCAGATCGGCGGGCGAGAGGCCGGAGCCGTCGACCACATGAGGGTCGATGCCGAGCAGCGAGGCGATCGTCTGGCGCACGACAGAGGCCCCGGCTGCGGTGCTGCCGTCGCCGTCGAAGCTGGCGCCGAGGTCCTTGATCAGTGTCTCGGCGAAGAAGTTGTCCGAGGGCGGGAGCATCAGGCCTAGCAATGAGGCGAGTGTGGGCGACTGCACTTGCGCGAGCTGGGTCGCTTCGGGCGGCGTGACAGCGGCGCCGGGTGTGCCGTGGATCGTGACGCCATCGGACTTCAAGGCGCCCCAAAGCTCGCGGGCGGCGTAGGCGGCGGGAGAATGTGGTTTCCCCCCATCAGAGCCGGTCGCGCCGCGGTTGAAGGCGAGCCCCGAGAGGGTGCCTTCGAGGAAGGGGTCGGGCGTGTAGCCGGATGACGGCTCACCGCGGAGCGAGTCGAAGTAGGACTCGTCGCCGAGGATTGAGCCTATGACGCGATGAATGCCGTCGACCTTGACAAGCTCGGTGACGAGCCCGGAGACGGAAGCGCCTTCGCCGCCGTAGTGGCTGTCGATGAAAGAGGAGGAGCCAAACGTGGGGTCGCCGCCACCGCGCAGGTAGAGGTTGCCTTCCCACGTCCCGTCGGGGATGAGCCGGCCAGTGCCGAGCACGGTGGTGGAGAGGCGGGCTGAGGCGCCCATCCGCTCGAGCGCCGTCGTGGCGGTGTAGAGCTTCTCGACAGAGGCCGGCGGGCGCAGGGCGGTGGCGCGCTTGGAGAACAGGGCCTGCCGTGCAGTGAGGTCGTAGACATAGGCGCCGGAGGCCGGTCCGGCGAGGGCCAGCTGGTGGCCGAGGTCGGCCTGCAGCGCGGCCAGCCCGCCGGCAGCGCTCGCCGCGCTGGATGTGAAGAGGATGCAGAAACAACAGCAGGCGCACAGAATCGGCCTCGGCAGGCGGAGAATGCGCGCCTGTGGCCGGTCGGCCGCCCACTCGCGAACAGGCGCGGAGGATCGTGGGAGGCTTTTCCGGGTCACGTAACCCTAAAATGAATCGAGCATGGGCAAGGTTGTCAAGCTGGAACCGGCGAGCAATGGTGGATCGGCGGCCAAGACACGGGCTCGTATCCGCGCCGCACGCGGTGTTGGGCGCCCGGGATCGGTGGACCGTCGACGCCGGTCCAGGCGCGACAAGACCGCGCTTGTGCTGGGCGGCGGCGGCTTCACTGGAGGGGTCTATGAGATCGGGGCGCTGCGGGCGCTCGACCTGCTTGCGGTGAATAGCACGGTCAATAACTTCGACATCTATGTGGGAACCTCTGCCGGGTCGTTCATCGCCGCGCTGTGCGCCAACGGTGTGACCCCCGAGGAGATGATGCGCGTTGCCACGCGCCAGGGGAAGGCGCCGTTTAGGGATATCGACATCGATGACCTGCTGCGCCCTAACCTGATCGAGCTCGCTCGCAAGAGTGCGCTGCTGCCGCTGCGTGTGGCTTCGCTGGCGCGCCAGGTGGTCTCTCAGCGAGGACAGGTCTCGCTGATGGATGTGCTGCTGGAGCTCGCGGAGGCGCTGCCCTCGGGGGCGTACACGGGCGCGGGGATCGAGAGCTATCTGCACAAGGTGCTCGGCGAGCCCGGCCGCAGCGACGACTTCAGAGAGCTGGGCAGAGAGCTGTATCTGACCGCCACGGATCTGGACACGTGCGAGCGGATCGTGTTCGGCGCGGACGACTTCGATGACGTGCCGATCTCCACCGCGGTGCGTGCCTCGGGGGCGCTGCCGATGGTGTACGCGCCGGTGAAGGTCGCCGATCGCGAGTTGGTCGATGGGGGCTTGATGTCCACTACGAACCTCGACATCGCGGTGGAGGCGGGGGCGAAGCTGGTGGTCGTCATCAACCCGATCGTGCCATTCGTGAACGACTTCTCAGGGACAGTGAGAACTCTGCGTGGAACTCGCCCACAGCGGGTCTCGGACATGGGCTTTCCGCGCATCGGCTATCAAGCGTTTAAGCTGCTCGCCCATCAGCGCCTGCACGATATGGCGGAGCGTTGGGGGGAGCAGTATCCAGGCGTGGATATCGTGCTGATCGAGCCGGAACCAACGGACGAGCTGATGTTCCAGACCTCGATGATGAACTTCGCCTCACGTGTGAAGATCGCTCGCCACGGGTTTCAGTCGGTGACAGCGCATCTGGCCGGTGAATACGATCACTACAGAGAGATCGCGCAGCGGCACGGGCTCGAGATATCAGAGGACAGGGTGAGGAAGGTCGTGGCGCACTTCGACGACGACGAGCAGGAGGACGTGAGCGCCTGGCGGAGGATCCTGGAGGAGACAACCGGCGCGCTGCTGCGCCAGTCGGGGTCGGTAGCAAGCTGATCAAGGCCGATCTGCACAGTCGGCCGTACTAGCGCGGGACCGTACTGGCGCGGGCGCGGGCGCGGCTCGACCGACGCGGAAAGATGCAGGATGCCGGTTACAGCACTTTGTCGAGCGCGCTCAGGAGGCGTTCTGACGCGGCGTCGCTGTGTACTGCGATGCGCACGTGGTGGGGCTCGTCTAGGGCGGCTCCGCCGGCTACGAGTACGCCCGCGCGGGCCAGGCGCGCGGCTAGCTCGTCACCTTCGATCGCGGGGTGGGCGGCCCACACGAAGTTGGCCTGGCTGTCGGTCACATCGAAGTGACGCTCGCGCAACGTGGCGGTCAGGCTGACGCGCTCTTCGCTGATCTCGCGGACGCGGCGTACGAGCAGCTCTGAGCAGCTGCGCAGCGCCTCGAGCGCTCCCGCTTGGGAGACCTCCGAGACGCCGAGGTCGGGCTCCAGCTCGGCTAGGAGATCCTCCGAGCCGGGTCCGCCGAGTGCGTAGCCGACACGCAGTCCGGCCAGTCCCCAGGCCTTGGAGAAGCTGCGGAAGACGAGCAGGCGTGGATGGTCCTCCAGCAGCTTCAGTGATGTGCTGGTGGGCTGGGCGTCTGAGAACTCGATGAGCGACTCGTCGAGCAGGACCGCGACGCCGTCGGGAAGACCGGCGAGCAGCCGCTCCAGCTCCTCCGTGGCAAGCAGCTCACCGGTGGGGTCGTTCGGACTGGCCAGCACAACAACGCGGGTGTCAGCATGCTTGTGCACGGCCTCGAGTAGCGCGTCAACCCCGCCAGAGATGCGTACTGCACGACCATGGGCGCGGCGCGCCATGATTGGGTACAGCGGATATGAGGGCCATGAGGTGATCAGCCGCTGACCGGGCTCGATCAGGGCACGCGTGGCGGAGCTGAGCAGTTCGGCGGCGCCGTTGCCGAGGATCAGCCGCGCGGGATTGTCGATCTTGTGGCGCTCGGCCAGCTCATTGCGTAGCGCCGAGCCACGCAGGTGCGGGTAGCGCTGCAGGCCACGGCGAGCAACGAACGTGATCGCGTTGACGATGCTCGGATGCGGAAGGTCAGGCCACGTCGTCTGGGAGAGATCGAGCGTCTCCACGCGGGTGAGCGCCTTACGCTTACGCTCGGCGGCCTGCTCACGCAAGCCGATGTTGACCTCCTCCTCAGACATTCCTTCGAACTGACGGTAATAGTCAACTAGGCCCACGGTAGAGCCTCGTACTAGCTGTGTTCTTCGAGCCCGGCATGGCTGACGGCTGCGCGGGTGGCGCTCACGCGTTGCCGGCGCTGCCCGAGAAGATGCTCGAGCCGGGCCCATGGATGATGAGGAACCAGACCGCGAAGATCAGCGCGCAGACAGCGGCGGTGGCCGCGAAAATCCGCCCCAGTGCTCCTGTGCGCTGGTCGTGGCCGGCGGCGCGGCGCACGAGAATCCAGGCCTCGTCGAGGCGGCGCAGAAGCGAGAGCGCCCCGAATAGCAGCGCGAACAGCCCGATGAACGAGACAAGGATGCCCAAGCTGACGCTGCCCGAGAGGTAGTCGACCTGGGAGCCGATCCACAGACAGGCGAGTGGGATTGGGCCCCAGCAGAGCAGGCTGATGAAGGTGATTGTGGCGAACAGCAAGTCGGCGAAACGGCGATCGATACGCTGGCGCACCACGCTGCCGCGCTCGGGCAGCGCGCGATAGCGAACTGGGGCCGTGCCGGGCCGGCGGCCGACGAACAGCCCGCCACTGTCGCTGGGATCGGAGCGCATCTCTCCCTATCTTCGCAGCTATGCGGCCGACAACACGCTAACCCGCGTAGAGCGAGTCCAGCACGTCCGCGTACTTCTCGTTGACGACGTTGCGCTTGACCTTCAGCGTCGGCGTCAACTCGCCCGTCTCCTGGGAGAGGTCGTGGTCGAGGATCGCAAACTTCTTGACCTGCTCGACCTGGGCGTACTTGGCGTTGACGCGGTCGAGCGCCTCCTGGATCAGAGCCCGCACCGAGGGCTGGCGCGCGAGTGAGGGGATGTCCTCGGGCAGGTCGTGCTCGCGCGCGTAGACGGGAATCTCTTCCTCGTCGAGGGTGACCAACGCGACCGGGTAGGGACGCTGATCGCCATGCATGACCGCCTGGGAGATCCAGCGGCACTGCTTGAGGTCGTTCTCGATGTTGGCCGGCGTGAGGTTCTTGCCGCCGGCGGTGATGATGATGTCCTTCTTGCGCCCAACGATGTAGACGAAGCCGTCCTCGTCGATGCGCCCGAGATCGCCGGTGTGCAACCAGCCGTCCTCGACCGCGCCGAACGATGCATCGGCGTTGTTGTGATAGCCCTGAAAGATGTTGGGACCTTTGATCAGGAGCTCGCCGTCCTCGGCGATCTTCACCTCGACACCGGGAAACGGCTTGCCGACGCTGCCAAAGCGATGGGCCTCGGGGCTGCACGCGGTCGCGGCGGTGGCGGTCTCGGTCATGCCGTAGCCCTCCATCACCGGTACCCCGCAGGCGAAGAAGAATTCGAGGATCTCTTTGGCGATCGGCGCGGCGCCGCTGACGGCCTCGCGTAGTCGGCCGCCGAAGGCCGCGCGCACGTTTTTGAAGAGCTGCTCGTCGGCCTTCTCAAACGGGCCTTGCAGCTCGGGCGGGATGGGACGGCCGGCGTGCTGGAGCTCGCGCACCTGCATGCCCACGCGCACTGCCCCGGCCAGCTCCTCAGGGTCGGCGTTGGCCGAGACGAGTGTGTAGATCTTCTCGAAGATGCGCGGTACCGAAGGCAGGTATGTGGGTTTGACCTCGGCCAGCTCGCCGATGATTTGCTTGGTGTCGCCGCCGAAGTAGGCGAGCGTCACGCCGAGGTCGAAGACGAGCAGCTGCAACAGCAGCGCGTAGGAGTGGGCGAGCGGCAGGTACAGGTAGACGACATCGCCGGCATCGGCGTCGAGGCTGGCGCGCTGCTCGACCATGTCGATAATCGCGCGGTAGTTGCCGTGCGAGAGCACGCAACCCTTCGGTGGGCCGGTCGTGCCGGATGTGTAGATGAACGTGTAGGGGTCCTCGGGGCGCACGGCGGCGCGGCGCGCGTCGAGCTCCTCTGATCCATTCAGGCCTGCCCGCTCGCGTCCGCGCGCGCGGACATCCTCGAGCGCGATTGCGCCAAGCGAGGCAATCTCCGGCGATGTTTCATCGGTGGCGGGGGGGTCCATCACGATCACGGTCCGTAGGTGCGGGAGCTGCTCGCGCACGGCGGCGATCTTCCTCAGCTGGGAGGCGTCCTCGCAGACGACTACGCAGGCGTCGGAGTCGGAGATGACCCACAGGCACTCCTCTGGGGAGTTGGTCTGGTAGATCGGTACGACGACCGTGCCGGTGGAGGTCGCGGCGAGGTCGACGTAGGACCACTCCGGGCGGGTGTTGGCGAGGATGCAGACGCGCTCGCCGGGTTCGATCCCGAGGTCGATCAAACCGAGGGCGATCTCCTGCACTATGTCGGCGAGCTGCGCATAGGTCACGTCCTGCCAGGCGCCGTGGTGCTTGTGGCGGATGGCAGTGTGCTCGGCATGTGCCGCGGCGGCGCGCGGGATCAGGTCGGCGATCGTTTGCGACGCGGTGGCGGTGGCCTCCATTGAGAATTCTCCTCCTCGCAGATCAATCAGGCTGATGCAACCCCTGGATCTTAGACCTCGTTTGATTAATTCGCACCCGCGTCGCTCGTGCGTGAGCCCGCGTGAGCTAGCGCGCGCGCTAATTACACGGGGTTGGGAACGTCGAGAAAGACGTGGCGCAGGGAAAAGCGCTCGGCGAGGTGCTCGCCGAGACGTCTGACGCCGAACGTCTCGGTGGCGTAATGGCCGGCGGCGATGAAGTGCAGACCGGACTCGCGTGCTTGGGCCATCACGCGCTCCGCGGGCTCTCCGGTGAGCAACGCGTCGGCCCCCGCGGCGGCGGCGTCGGCGAGGTAGTCGGCGCCGGCGCCCGAGACGATCGCCAGGCTATGGACGAACGCGGGTCCCGAGTCGAACACGAGCGGCTCACGCTCGGTGACCTCGCGGACGCGCGCGAACAGCTCAGCGGCGGGCAGGCCCTCGCCGGGAAGCTGCGCGAGGAAGCCGATCGGCTCGCCGTGATGAAAAGCAAAGGGGGTGAGCGTCTCGGCACCGAGCGCGCGGGCGAGCAGTGCGTTGTTGCCGAGCTCGGGATGCGCATCGAGTGGAAGGTGATAGGCGGCTAGCGCGATGTCGGCATCGAATAGGAGCTTGAGGCGGCGCTTGAGGGGCGCGTCGATCGGCCCGGGGCCGTCACCCCAGAACAGCCCGTGATGGACGACGATCAACTCAGCATGGGCGGCGATGGCCAGCTCGAACAACTCGGCGTGCGCGGTGACGCCGGTGGCGAGCGTCGCCACCTCCGTGCGCCCGGGAACCTGTAGGCCGTTGGGGCAGTAGTCCTGAAAGCGCCCGGGTTGCAGCAGCGAGTCGAGCTCGGCGATGATCTCCGCGAGGGGGGCTGGCACGCAGGCGACGATAGCGGTGCGGGAACGATGTGGGACAGCGGTGTGGAATACTCATATGCGCGTCGGGGCGTGGCGCAGCCTGGTAGCGCGCGCCGTTCGGGTCGGCGAGGTCCCCGGTTCGAATCCGGGCGCCCCGATACTTTTTGTCCGCGAATATCGGCGAAAAGGAGCGAATAGAAGCGAACAGATGCGAACGAAAGCCCTGCTTTTCCTGGGGTTTTGTGTCCGCGGCTGTTTGGTTTTCTCGAACCGGTGATCTAGCGCTGCGTTCGCGTTCCCCGACACGGCTGCGGGACGGCGGAACCCCCGCCGAACGGGCCTTTGCGAGCCTCGGCTGTGGGCGGACCGGGCTTTTGTGCGGTCGCGCTTTTGCAGATCCATTGCAGCCGCGACGGGATTCTTTTGCAGAGCCATTGCAGTTCCCGGGCCTAGAAGGCGAGCTCTTTTGAGGCGTCTGCTGAGTACCCAGCGACGCGGCAGCCGGAGTGGTGGTGATGTTTTCGTCATGGCATAAGGGAAAGGTGCCGGGGACGTGCCCTGGGGTACAGAGCCGGCGAATCTTTTCTCGATCGGGCTACGGTGCAGCTGGTTCTGAACCGGTGACCTGAACGGGGCTGGGTGTGCGTTGGTGGTAGGCGTCGATGGCGCGTTGAGCGCGTGCTCGGGCTCGTCGCTGTGCGAGCCTGGTGTAGACAGTGGCGATGAGGTAGCCGCCGTCCTCGTGGCCGACCATGGTCGCGACGGTTTGGAAGTCGAGCCCGACACCACCGTCGCTGACGGGGTCGATCATCCATTGGATCGCGCGGTGCTTGAGCTCGTAGAACTCTTGCCCCGGCATTCCTGCTGAGGCGCGGACAGCGTGCCAGTAGTGAGTCCAGTTGGACTGGGTCATGTACCCGCCGCGGGGGGCGGGGAAGAGGATCGTGTCGCTGATGCGTGGCATCGCGCGCAGGTGCTTTCGCAGGGTGGGGCTCATGATCACCCAGCGGCGGTCGTCGTCCTTGGGCCACGTGATGGCGCCGGTCGACGGGTCTCGCTGCCGGCGGATATTGATCATGTTCTGGGCGTAGTCCAGGTCGGTGTGGTGCAGCGCGAATATCTCTCCGGGGCGGATCGCTGCCTCCCCGATCGCGAGGATCGCGCCCTCGATGATGAGACCGTAGGTGTCGGTGCGGCTCGCGCGAGCGCACTGGCAGAGACGCTGGTATTGCTCGGTGCTGACGAGCTCGAAGTCGGGCCGGTCGATGCGACGCGTGCGCTTGCTCGCACCGAGACGCGCGAAGGGATTCCGCACGATCAGCTCGCGGTCGGTGGCGTGGTTGAAGAACTGACGCACGGACTGCTGGACGTTGCGGCCATGTGCGAGCGCCCACGTCAATGCCTCGTCACGGCCAAAGCTATCGAGGCGACGCTCACCAAAGTCGCGTATGAACGGCCTGAGCGCTTCACGCATACGCTTCACGCTCGAGGCGCGGCGCCCAGTCTCCTTCAGCGCCCACTGCCCGTCGGGCCACGTCATCGTGATCCTGCCGTCCGCGTGGATCACCGCGCCCGCGAACTCGATCACCGTCGGAGCCTGTCGCCGTTCGACCCCATCGACTTCCTCGCGCAGCTCGGTGAGCCGCTCGTACTCGGCCTCCTTGTAGGCCGCCATCGAGGAGTGCGTGCCCACCCACTTCGTACGGCCCTTGTAGGAAACGAGCCCTACGTACTTTGGCTTGTGGCGAGTACCCCGATTGTGCGGCATCAGGCACCTGCTCAGGCCTGGTCTTGCTCATTGGCTTTGAGCGCGTCGCGGGCGAAGTCGTCAGCGACCGCAAGGGGAGCGGGGTCGTCATTTGTGGTGGCCGCCAGTGCAGCGAGCTCGTCGTAGTAGGAGTCGGGTAGTGCGGTGGTGTTGGGCTTGGCTGCGCCGTCGATGATCACGACGCGCCGGTGCTCGCGCTGCCAGAGCAGGTACAGCCGGTAGAGCATTTGGCCGTGTCGGTCGCGCGCCTCGTGCAGGTGTGCACAGGACCCGTGCATCGAGCCGTGGGAGACCCGGTCCTTCCACCGGTCGGGACCCAGGGTCCGCACGGCGTCAACGATTGCCAGCAACTGGGTGCGGGCGGCTGGTGGCTGTGTGCGCAGGAACTCGAAGGCGGGCACGCTGCGCGCACCGGCTTCGGTCTTGGCGAGCCACTCGACGCTCCAGCGAGCCATACTCCGCGACAGTAGTCGCGCAAACCCCGGGGCTATAGTCGCCGCAAGAGATGTTGCATACGTGCCACAAAGAAGTGTTGCATCTATGCCACAGCCTGCTATATTGATGGTCATGCCGCGAAAGACCGCCCATCAAGCCGCTGTCAACGCGCTCCTCTCAGAGACCGAGCGAGCGGAGCACGCCCGCCGGGTGCAGACCCTGCAAGCCCGCAACGCGATGCTGACCGTGCTCGAGGCGACACGCGAGGCACAGGGCATGACCAAGCGAGCCTTGGCTGATCGCGCCGGCCTTGAGGCGTCAAGCGTCCGGCGCCTGCTGACCTCCACGACAGCGAACCCGACGACGGACAACGCGTTCAGGCTAATGGCCGCGATGGGCATCGCACTCGAGGCCAAACTACCCACAGGAGAGCGCGTCCAGCTCGTCAGCCCAGGGGCTAAAGCCACCGCCGCCGAGCCCGCTGCTGCGGCCTGATCCCGCCGCGGTAAGCAGCCTTAAGGCGGGCAGCGGCAGCTACAGCTCGACGCTGACGCGTTGACTTGAGCCCGGCATCGTGACGTACTCGTCAATTAGCGCGAGAGGGATGTGAGCCTCGTCGACGAGGTCGTCTCGGCTGATACCGCTGTCCTCCAATGCACGGACAGCCCTGCGCAACAGGCGCGGGCGTTCCGGCGGCCCAAGATCGACTGGCTCCCGTTTGCGCCACCCTGCTCGCGAGATGTACTTCACAGCCGACTCGTAGGCAGTCGGTGACAGCAGTTCGTCCTGACGGGCGCGGTAGAGCAGAGCGGCCAGCGACATCTGCCAGCGTCGCTTCAGGGTCATAAGCTCGCGCCAGTTCAGCCGCCCCGGCTCCCATTCCTGCTCCAATCGATCGGAAGGAAGCAGGAACGACGTCGCGAATCGGTGCGCCTGGCGCTCGAGGTCTCTGTCGGCTGGCCGCGGATGATCGCGGTGCATCACCACATGTCCCAGCTCGTGCGCAGCATCGAAGCGAGAGCGGGCGCGGTCGCCCTTATCGACGCCTAGGATGATGATCGGCCGGTCAAAGCCAGGCCACGAGAACGCGTCGATGCCGTCCTCCGTCAGTCTCAACCGCGCGACCACCGCACCGTGGCGCTCGAGCTCACGCACGATGTCATCGATCGGCTCGTCCTCAAGGCCCCAGTCGCTGCGGACGCGGGCCGCTACGGCGTCGATGTCAGCATTACTCGCCTCGACGTCAACCGGATATTCCGGGATGCCTAGGGCGGGCAGACGTGCGTGGCGCTCGATCACACTCACCAGCTCCGCGATCAATGCCGCGTGCGCCGTCGCCGCGTCGCGGTCGATCTGCCGGGACCGACGCAGGCTGCGGAAGAACGTGCATTCAGTCTTCAGGTTGGTGAGAGTCTTGCCACTGGTCGCGAAGTACGGTACGGGGAAGTCCAGCACGCGCGCGATCTCAAGAAGGGTTTGCGGTTTGGGCCGCACTTCGCCGGACTCCCATTGACCGACCGCAGCCGGACTGACGCCCGCCTGATCGGCGAGCGCCGCGCGCGTGAGCTTTCGCAGCTGTCGAGCCACACGCAGGCGTTGTGGGTCGAAGATGCTCGCCGCCGTCCGCGCGTCCGCGATGCTCACGTTCGTGCGCCCGCGACCGGGCAGGTCATGTTGCTCACATCCACCGCCTTCGGCTCTCGGTCGATTTCCGCTCTCGGAGAATCGCTCCGCGGCCGGACGGATTGTAGCAAATAGCGGTAAATGTCCGCGTCACGATAGGAAACTGAAGCCTCAGATCCTTTGATATGATCTAAGCTAGGGTAGGTCCTAGCGAGAGGAGCAGAATATGAAGGGTCCGATTTCGAAGCGCAACGCGGGGAGCCCGTGGACGCCGACCCAGGAGCGCGAACTGCAAACGCTGGCAAAGGGGAACACCCCTACGCGCGTCATCGGCTTGAAGATCGGTCGCAGCGAGGACGCCATACGGTCCAAGGCCCACGAGCTGAGGATCTCGTTGAAACCCACTAACCAGAGCCCATACAACCGCCGCGAGGCATAGACGTCGCCGGTCAAACGCTCGTGAGCATGAAAGAAGGAAGACGGATGACAGCGCAAGGTTCGGGAGATGACGGCTCCCAGCACGCAGAGCAGGTACTCGAGGAGGTCCGCAAGAGCATCGCGCCAGAGGACGGGGTGCTCAACGCCGCCCGCGTGCGGAGAGATCTGGTGAAGACGCTCGCGATGAAGTTCCGCGGGACGGCTCGCTGCTTCAACTCTGGCTCGGTCGCGCACGCGACGGCGAACAACCCCGTGAGCGACGCGGACTGCGGCGCCGTACTCGATCGTCGCCATCACGGAGACCTCGGACCCGACGGTGCCGGTCTGGGGCCGGTGGCAATCGTGAACGAGCTCGTCGAAGCGATCACGCCGGAGATCAAGGCGAAGTACCCGAACGCGACGGTCACGACGACGAAGCGAGCAATCCTGGTCCAGTTCGGCGAGCCTATAGACGATGAGGATCCGAGCGTCGATCTCATCGTCGGCCTCACTCGTAAGGAGGACGACGCACTGTGGATCCCGCATCTCGATGCCAACCGCTGGGATCCCTCGCATCCGGAGAAGCACACCGCGCTGCTGACCGCAGATCCGGCGAATCTGCGGGTCCACCGGGCCCGCGTGCTGCGCTTGGCCAAGGCAGCGGTCTGCAACGACGGCGACGAGCGCGTCATGTGTCCGTTCAACGTCGAGGCTCTCGCGCTCGAGCACCTCGTCACGGTCCGATCGGCGCTTGCCGAGAGTCTCGAGATTCTCTTCGCGGGCGCCGCTGCCAGCATCAAGGAGGCGCTCACGCCCGATCCGGCCGGCGTCAGCAAGCCGATCAAGTTGCCGGAGGGCGTCACTCGCGACGCCGCGTCTCGCAGGCTCGCCTTCTTCGCGGCGTGCGTGACGGAAGCCCGTGCCGCAAGCACGCGAGCCGATGCGCTCGCGGCCCTCGTGAAGATCTACGCGCCGCAGTTGCCCTCGGTGCCGCGCGGGGCGAAGTCGAAGATCGCGGACGAGCTCCGCCGTAACGAGCGTGGCGCTGCCACGATCGGGGCGTTCGGCGGGGCAGCGGCCACATTGAAGCCGACGCGCTCATTCGGCAGCGACATCTGATAGAGCATGCGTCGACGGAAGGGCACGCCGTGGTTTCAGGACATTCCGCGGCGCGCCCGCTTTGAGGAGGGAGCGAGCGCGGCGTACGTCACCAAGAGTCGTTGCAGCGGGCGCTCCACCAGCGACCTGGTGACCTACCAGGTAGTCGTGCCCATTCCGGAGTACGAGGCACGCAGATTGACGATCACCTTCTACAACACGTTCACGCCGATCCTCAAGAGCTTGATCGCCGACGGGCCGACCGAGTCGCCCCATCGCTACGGTAACGGCCCGTTGTGCATGTGGCATCCGGACGACCCACCCGAGCAGCGATGGGTCCACAAAGACGGGCTCCTACAGCTCATAATTCACGCCCGCGTACACCTCTTCAAGGAGGCCTGGTGGCGTGAGACCGGCGAGTGGGTCGGCGATCAGGCGCCGCACGGTTCCAGCAAGGCGGCCGCATGATCCTCGCGACGTGGTCTGCGGCCCAGTCGGTCGCGCTCGGCGTCGGGATCGCGGCGGCAATAGTTGCGCTGCTCGGCGTGTGGATCAACGGCCTGCGCGAGGAGCGTCGTCGTCGTCGCGAGCTGTACGCGAACGCGCTCGAGGGGACCTACGCCTACCGCGAGTTCGCCTACGTCGTGCGCCGCCGGCGAACCGACGTCCCCGGCGAGGAGCGCGTGCGGATCTCCGAAGCTCTTCGCGAGATCCAGCGCGACCTCTCCAAGTACGAAGCGCTGATGAAGATCGAGCGCTGCACGCAGGTCGCAGTCGCGTACAAGCACCTCGTCGAGAAGACGCGCGAGGTCGCGGGCGGCTACATGCGCGCAGCCTGGAACGGCGACGGCGCCACCGAGGACAAGCAGATGAATATTGCCGACATCGACTTCACGCCACTGAAGGGGTACGAGGATGCCTACCTCGCTGCAGTGCAAGACGATCTGCCCGCGTGGAAGTTCTGGCGATAGGAGAGCAGATGATGAGCCTGGAGTACCCGACTACACCAGGTACTCGGCGCCGGTGTCTAGCATCCGGGGTGACCTGCGAGCAGGAGCCAAATTGAGGGGCGGCGGATGCCTGACCAGCTCGCGATGATCCGGCTCCCCGACCCGGAGGAAGCGCCCGGATACCGGGACTCGCTGTCGTCGATGTCGCACTTCAACGTCGCCGACATGGGCGCGGGGATTGTCGGCGTGGCGCCTGCCGAGGGCGCGGGCGGGACCGCGAAGCACTTCGAGGTTCACAAGCTGTGCGACGCGGGCACGGACCTTTCGGATCCTGGCACGTGGATGGCGCTCCGCGAGCACCCGCCTCGGAAAAGTACGATCGAGGAGCCGACAGCGTTCCGCGACCGAATGTTCAAGCTCGGCGAGCAGGTCCGACAGCGCCGAGGCGGCAGCGAGGGCGAGCTCGTCGCGTTCAACCTCGCTGCGATGGGCACCGCACAGACGGGAGAGCTACCCGACTTGCTGACGGCGCAACTCCCGACCCTCTTCGAGCAATTCCCCAACGGGTCGCTGTGGCTGGCCACGGTGAGCGATGTGCTCCTCGCGCGGCTCTCGTTCGGGCGCGCACAGTTCGCGTTCCAGCTGACACCGGACCTGCCACTCGGACCGGAGATGGAGCAGCTGAAGGCTGTGACCGGCCTCGGTCTTGGCGCGGGCGCGGATTTCATGAGCGTGATACGGCTTCCGCTGCTCGCGCTGTCGCCAGCAGTGCTCGGCCTCACCGTCCCAGCCATGCCGCACGTCCTGGTGTTCCTGTTCGGTGAGGGCGTCGAGCTTCGCCGCATCGTGCCGATCTCGTTCGCTGCGATATACCGCCCCAACGCGCTGGACGATCCTCGCGGGCTCGGTAACCCTTCGTTTCTAGACGGACTCGAGTCGTCCGACGGCGAACAGCTTCTCAAGTGGTGGGTCGCTCGGCTAAACGTGCTCTACAGCCATGCGTCCGATCCCACCCGGTTCACAGCCGAGGAGGGGTTTCACGACGGCGCAGCACAGATGGCGTGGATGACCACGCTCGAGCGGCTCATCGGCGACGCCTCGTCGCTGCTCGCCGAGCCGCAGGCAAGCGACCTGCATCGCGTCCAGACGGCATTCGATCTGCTCGACAAGGCTGAGGCGCTGCTCGGATACGGGCAGGAGAACTCCGGCAAGGGATTCATGGCACTTCTCCGCCAGGGGCGAAGAGGTTGTCCCGTAGCGTGTAGAAGTTTGTAGGTGGCGGTTCCCCCGCCTCGTCCGGTCCCGCTGGGACCGTGGCGAGTGCAAATCAGTCCATAGAGACGAGAGGAACCGCCATGAACACCGT
>Ga0116216_10000154_pt1 | contig 63496 bp, 55 predicted proteins | sample Sb_taG_11_FD_89696 | JGI IMG/M metagenome (GOLD analysis project Ga0116216, IMG submission 89696) | Peat soil microbial communities from Weissenstadt, Germany - Sb_50d_3_AS metaG | ecosystem: Environmental > Terrestrial > Soil > Wetlands > Peat | place: Germany: Weissenstadt | collected 2010-09-21 | reverse complement strand
GAACCGACGACCTGCTGGTTGTAAGCCAGCTGCTCTGCCAACTGAGCTAAGCGCCCAGTGAATTGTAGGCGACCGCTCGCCGGTTCTTCGTTTCGTGGTCTCGGACTAAGTCTTGCCCTACTCGCGTAATGGGTGTTCGAGCTCGTAGCGGCGCCCGGGTGTCTGCACGCTCAGTCGCCGCACGACTCGTTGTCGTCGCTCCCGCCCGAGCGACCCGCACCACCGTGCTGCCGGATTGGCTTATCGCCGTCGCCGCAAGAGATCGACTGGACGGATCTCGGCCCCCCGCGACGTCAAGGCACGGTGATAGGCGAGCTCTGCGGGCTCTGTCCACCGGTCCAGCTGGCTTGGACTGGTGTGTCGGTGTAGACCCACTGCCCGGGAGCCACCGACGACTCCGCGCAGGTCGTCGAGGTGACCACTCCCGAACAACCCGGACCGACGACGGCCATGGCGCCTGTGCTCGCGTTGTAACGGTTGATGATGTAACCCTGGACGTCCGTACCGTTCGACATCTGCGCAGGTGCCCAGTTGATCGTGACGACGTTGCCGGCTGCGCTGCCGCTCGGGGCTGTTCCGGTGGGCATCACCGTCGCGGCCCCGGCAGCACTGCCGGCCCCGGCGGACGACCACGCTGCCGCCGCAGGAAGCGTCACCGCGAGCGCCGAACATGCGCTGATGAGCGCGCCAGCGACGAGGCGGCTGGGCCGAGAGAGAAGTCGGGACCTCGTCATGATGCGGTGGCCCGACCGCGATACTGCAGGACGAAGGTGGCGCCCTGACAGCTGTTGGGTGCCGAGCGCGGCATGGTGGCCGAGACGGTGGTCGTCGCGGTCCCGTTCCCTCCGACGGGCAGCTGCCCGGCGAACACCGAGAGCTTGAGATTGCTGCCTCGGCAACCTGGCGACAGTGCCGAGACGTGGGTGCGAATCGAGGTCACCACGATCGGGAAACTCTCGAGGTTGGTGACCATGAGTTGGACGGGGATGTCGGCTCCGGGGAAGAGGCCGCTCACGTTGCCTTGGATCACAAAGGCGTCCGACACCCGGACAGGGTGCACCCCGTTGGACGGCGCGGCGTTGACCGGCAACGGGACGGCTTGCGTCCGCGTGCTGCCCTCGCCGACCAGACTGACCGCCCCCAGACCGCTCGACCACCCGAGCAACCCCAATGCACCCGCAGCGATCACGAGTCCCACTGCCGCGCTCCGGAGGATCCGGACGTAGCGAACGTGGTGCTTCGATCGATGCTGACGGTGCATTGGGGTTGCCTCGAGCTCAGACGGGTGGTCCGACACTTACTGTTGGGTGCCGGTCACCGTCATCGTCGTGTCGAACGCCACAGCCTGGCAGCCGGGGGGTGCCGAGTGGGACAGATCGAGCACACCGTTGATCGACAAGAGCGACGTAGTCGTGTTCGCCGGCACCGAGATGCTCACGGTGGTGGGAGCGTTGGCGTCAATACTGATGTTGGAGCTCGCACAGGAGGCCGTGTTGGTCGACGTCGGGCTTCCCCAGGCCACGCCCGTGATGGTCACGGCGTAGGGGTTTGGGTTGTTGACGGTGAAGAAGACGGGACCAGCGGGACCACCGGGATACAGCGAGCCGTTGGCCGGCGTTTGCGGCGTGATCGTCAGTGACTGGGCCACGGCGCCGGCACCCGCCCCCGAGCCCGAGCCCGAGGCCGACCAGACGGCCACAGCGACACCGCTGCCGACGCCGATGGCGGCGGTGGCCACGGCCACCCCGACAAACATCCTTCTCATCTTCATAGGTTTCTCCTTTGCGATAGTGCTTCGTCCAGTGCGATGTGGCTGACCGAGACGACCCGGCTGCTCAAAGACGGATATCGGCCGACATGAGGCTCGACAGCTTGCAGTGAGCAATCTGCATGAGCATCGGCACCTGGTCGTCGTCCAGTTCGAGGGCCACGGCGATCACGTGATCGTCGAGTCCCTCGTCCCGCAGCCGGATCGCCACTGCGTGCAGCGCCGGAAGCTGCCGCACCGCTGTCGACCGATCCACCCTTCGTAGGGTAAGGAACCCCAGGCCAGAAGTATTGAGTAGCCCGTACTCAGATTTGGTGACGGCTACTCAGCGGACTTGAGCTCGGCCAGCGCGTCGGCCAAGGCGGCCCGGTCGGCGACCCCGAGTTTCACGTAGGCGTTGTAGAGGTGGTTCTCCACCGTGCGGGGGGACAGATACATGGCGACGGCGATGTCCTTGTTCGACTTCCCTGCCGCCGCCAGCTGGGCGATCTCTCGCTCTCTCCTGGTCAGCCGGGTCGGGCCGGCAAGGTCCTCCAGCATGAGCGACCTCGTGCCTTCGCACCGACTGGCATACGACGTCGCCTCGGCCGAGGCGGCTCGAGCCGCCCGGGCCTGATGGCGGCGGTCGAAGATCCGAGCCGCCTCCCCCGCCGCCTCGGCCGCCAGACTCCAGGCCGTCATGTCGGCGAACTGCTTGCTCACGTCGAGCAGGGCCTGCGGATCTGCCTCGACGAGCGCCCGGCCGTGCTCGGCCAGGCCGGCCACGAGCCGGCTGTCGGTCTTCGAGGCGAGCTCGAGCAGCCGTTCGGCCAGCTCGCCGGAGGGGGCCAGTCGCAGCCAGGCATCGACGGCGAAGGCCTCGTCGATGACCATGCCGGCGTCCCGGGCCCAGGCTGCGCCGTCGCGCGCCGCGCGGATCGCCGCGGCCGACCGACCGGCCAGGTGGTGGAGCTCGACCTCGGCCAGGTAGATCGTGATCTCGAAGTGGCGTCCGATCGATTGGGTCCGGCGTGCCTCCTCGAGCGCCGTCGTGGCCTGGGCCTCCTGGCCAACTTCGGCCCGCGACCGGGCGAGCCCGGCGAGGGCCCACGGCTCGTAGCCGAACACGTCCCTTTCGGCGAGGAGTCCGCAGGCATCACGGAAGATGCGGGCGGCGCTGGCCGGACTCCCCTGGCCGAGCAGGATCTCGCCGAGGACCACCCCGAAGGCCGCCGTGGCGTCGAGCAGCTCGCCCGAGAGCGCCACGTCGCGGAGCCACGTCGCCAGTTCCTTGGCCTGTTGCAGCTCACCCATGTGCCGGAGCACCGCCGCTCGGGTGAACAAGAGGGTGGGGACGGCCAGCGGATGGCCCTGCTCGTTGGCCGTCGGCACGGCCTCGTCGATGAGCGCGAGCGCCTCACCGCAGCGACCGAGGTACGACAGGGCGGCGGCGGCCGGCGCGGCGCAGATGCTCTGGCTCAACGCCACGCCCAAGTCGTCGGCGGCCTTGCGGGCCAACTCGAGCGCCGCTGCCGGCTGCGCCGTGTTGAGCGCGATGCCGGCGAGCTGCTGGTGGATCTCGGCGAGCAGCACCGGATCACCCTCGCTGCCGGCAGTATCGAGCGCCGCCTGCAGCACGTTCCTGGCCCCCTCGACGTCGTAGCGACCCCAAAAGCGAACCCAGCCGAGCGCGGCACCCAGGCGAAGTCGGTCGTCGACGTTCTCGGCCTTGCCGGCCAGATCGGCGAGAAGGGCTTCGCCCCGACCGGTGGCCCCGCTCCAGACCAGGGCGTTGGCCAGCCGCAGACCGTCGGCCAAACCACCGGTCCGTTCGTAGGCGCTCCGCGCCAGTTCGATCGCCATGTCGTGGTCCTGGCGCACGGCTGGACCGCCACCGTGGGCCGGCAAGGCGGCCTCCGGCACGATCTCGTTCAACCGTGCCGCGATGGCCTGGGCGATCCCGAACAGGGAAGCGTCGCTGCCCATCGTCAAGGTCATCGGATCGACCTCGACGCCCGAGGCGAGCGACCAGCAGGCCATCCTCACCCGGTCCTGGGCCCGTCGGGCCCCGGTCGACTGCAGCGCCTCGACGAGGGTCTTTCTCAACGACCGCTGTTGCAGCGCGGGGATCTTGCTCCGCAGCACCTCGGCGTGGAGAGGTTGGGCGACGGCCACCTCGAGCCGCCGCCCGCTCGCCTCGATGGTGACGAGTCCCCGGGACTCGAGGTTCTCCACCGCCCGCGAACTCGTCAGGTCCGTGACCAGCTCGAGCGGCAGCGATCCCGAGAGGGCGAGTATCTCGATTGCCGTGGCTTCGTCGGGATCGAGACGGCCGAGACGGGCGGCCACGATCTCTTGGAGCCTGGACCCGCCGGCCCACGCCCCCCGCCAACGCCACACGCCGTCGACTTCCTGCAGCGCGTCGGTCTCTTGACTCGACAGCACCACCTCACGGAGATACAGCGGGTTCCCCTCGGTGATCTGCCAGAACCGGTTGGCGCTGGTGTCTTCGACCTGCCCGCCGAGACCGACGGCCAGCACCTCGCTGGTCTCTCGCAACGAGAGGTTCTGCAATTCGATCCGCTCGGCCAACCCGTCCTTCCAGAGGTCCGTGATGGGCGTCGGCACGGGGCGGTCCGACCTCGCGGTGGCGAGGAGGACGAGGCCGGCGGCAGCCACCTGTTGGTGGAGCAATCCGGCTGAGACCTCGTCGAGCTCCTGGCAGTCGTCAGCCAGCACCACGAGACCCTTCGGCGATCGCCGGGCCGCCAGTTCATCCTGGACGGCTCGGGTGAGCTCGGTGACCTCGGCCAGGTTCGGGATGCCGAGGACGGCGCGGAAGGGACCGAGCGGCACCATCGCCATGCCCGCGCTCCCACGGATCACGATCGTCGCCCAACCCTCCTGATCGGCCTCGGCGAGCGCCGCGGCCGCCAGGCGGGACTTCCCCACGCCAGCTGGCCCGCTGATGACCGCGCTCGCGGCGGGACCCGACGTCCGGATCTTGCGGAGGAGGCCGAGCTCCTCGGCCCGACCGACGAGCGGCCACTCGGCTCGGGGTCGTCCTGCCTCCATGGCTGGGTAGTGGCTCAATTGCAAGCCTCCACGTCCATGGCTGCCCTCCGACCGTCGACCGGTTCGACCGAGGCGATGTCGTCACCTGGTCCTTGGCCCGGGCCGATGTCGGGTCGACCAGAGCCGACCGAAGGAGACGATGACCCCCCGCCTCGTTCCCCCGTCCCACAGAACGTTAGACCCGCCGTCTCGGCCGAGGTGAACGGGTCGTCCTCAGCGTGGGATGACCCGACCGCTCACTCGGTCGAGGGCGACCGCACCACCTGTCAGGGGGCCAAGCTCGTCAGCTCGACGTCGGGGTCGGCGAGGCGGTCCCGGTCGACGGGGTTCCCTGAGGACACGAGGGCGGCGATGGCCGGGTTGACGTCCCACACGTTCACGTTCATGCCCGCCCGGACGCGATGGTCCTCGGTCCAGAACACGATGAACTCGCGGCTCGCTGGGTCGCCTCGGAACACGACGTCGTCCCACGTCGTGGCCAGGCCGGCGTACTCCATGGAGACGTCGTACTGGTCGGAGTAGAAGTACGGGATCTTCGTGTAGGGGGTGGCTTCCCCGAGCATGTTCTTCGCCGCCGCCGGGCCCTGGTTCAGGGCCGAGCTCCAGTGCTCGAGCCGGATGCGCCGACCGAGCACGGGGTGCCAGGCGCTGGCCACGTCGCCGGCGGCATAGACGCCGGTCACGCTGGCCGCCAGGTGCTCGTCGGTGACGATCCCGTTGTCGACGGTCAGCCCCGCCGCCTCGGCCAGTTCGGTGCGGGGCGCCACCCCCACCCCGACCACGACCACGTCGGCCGGGAGCGAGGTGCCGTCAGTGAGGTCGACCGCATCGACCTTCGATCCGCCCCGCAGCGCCTCGATGCCCGTGCCGAAGTGCATGTCCACACCGTGCTCGGCGTGGACGTCGCGATAGAAGCGGCCGAGCTCGGGTCCGAGCACCCGCTCCAGCGGCAGGTCGCCCATCTCCACGAGCGCGACGTCGACGCCCATCTGCCGGGCCGAGGCCGCCACCTCGCACCCGATCCAGCCGGCCCCGATGACCACGAGGGGTCCACCGCGGCCGAGGGCCTCGCGCAGGCGGTCGGCGTCCTCCATCGTGCGGAGGTAGTGGACGCCGTCGAGGTCCGAGCCGGTGATCGACAGCCGTCGGGCGGCGGCCCCCGTCGTGAGGAGCACGGCGTCGTAGCTGACCGTCTCGCCCGAGTCCAGGGTGACCTGACGACCTTCGACGTCGAGCCTCTGGGCCGATGTCGACGTCAGGAGCTCGATGCCGTGCTCGTCGTAGTAGCCCTCGTCGTGGACGAATGCCGCGTCCGGGCCCACCTCTCCCCGCAGGTAGTCCTTCGAGAGCGGCGGCCGCTCGTAGGGACGGACCGGTTCCTCCCCGATGAGGACGACCCGTCCGTCGAACCCCTCCGTCCGCAACGTCTCGGCCGCCTTGGCGCCGGCCAGGCTGGCGCCGATGATCACGAACGTGCGCTGGTCAGCCATGGGTTCCTCCAACACGAGCGCGTCGGTCAAGTGGATCGTAGGGCCCGACGGTCGACGTCGCGCTCCTGGGCCCGGGCTGAGCTCTACGGCGGTGTGACCGAGCCGCGGTAGGGCAGGCAGGGCGTGCCCCGCACGCCGAGACCGTCCACCCGGAAGACCTTGCCCGCGTGGGACTGGGCGCTGAGCGCGAGCTCGTCGAGCCCGACCCGGGCCGTCGTCACGAAGAGCGTCGCCAGGTCCGGGCCGCCGAAGGCGCACGAGGTGGGCTTGGCCGCCGGAATCTCGACGGTCATGAGCAGCTGCCCGTCGGCCGCGTAGCGCTGGACCGCGCCGCCGCCCCAGAGGGCCACCCAGATGCCGCCCTCCTCGTCGACCGTGAGGCCGTCGGGCACCACCTCGCCGCCCTCGAAATGGACGAGGGTCCGCCGGGAACCCAACTCCCCGGTCGGCTCGTCGAACTCGAAGGCGTCGAGGTCGCCGGCCCCGCTGTCGGCGAGGTACATCGTGGCGCCGTCCGGCGACCACCCGAGGCCGTTGGAGATCGTGAGCCCGGTCAGCACGGTCGTGCAGCGGCCGTCGAGCTCGAGGCGGTAGAGGGCTCCCTTGCCCGGCGACTCGTCGTAGGCCATCGTGCCGGCCCAGAAACGCCCACGACGGTCGCAGGCACCGTCGTTCATGCGGACGTCGTCACGGCCGGCCGCCGCCTGGGCGAGCTCGTGCACCGAGCCCTCCTCGTCCACGTACAGGAACCCGGTGCCCGCGGCGAGCACATAGCCACCGGCGGTCGTCGGGGCGACCGCACCGACGTGGCGGTCGACGGCCACCGTGGCCACGGCGTCGAGCTCGCCGTCGGGGCCGATCGACGCCCGGTGGAACTTCGAACCGATGATGTCGACCCAGAGCAGCTCGCCGCGTTCCTCGTGCCACCGGGGGCCCTCGCTCAACAGCCCGGCCTCCTTGGACCACGGAGCGACGGTCACGGCGGTCACGGGGCCCCAGCGTAGGTGGGACGGCGGGGGGGCCCGCCGGTCCGGTGAGGTTAGGGTGCCGGCGGGAGACGTCGGGTGCTCCCGAAGATCCCGACCACTTGCGAGGGTGAGCATGAAAGCGGTCGCCGTGTTCCCCGAAGCGCGCCAGGTCCGCGTCATCGAGTGCGAGCCGCCGACCCTCGTCCAACCCGACCAGGTCATGGTGCGCATGCTCGACGTCGGGATCTGCGGCACCGACCGCGAGATCTGCAGCTTCGAGTACGGGGTGCCGCCGCCGGGATCACGGCACCTCGTCCTCGGGCACGAGGCGCTCGGCGAGGTCGTCGAGACCGGCGCCGCCGTGGGGCACCTCAGCGCCGGCGACCTCGTCGTCCCGTCCGTGCGCCGACCGTGCGGCGACGAGCATTGCCTCGCCTGCCGGACCGGCCACCAGGACTTCTGTTACACGGGCCGGTTCACCGAGCGGGGCATCAAAGAGGCGCACGGGTACATGACCGAGTACGTCGTCGACGAGGGTCGCTTCATGACCCCGGTGCCGGGGCACCTGCGGTCGGTGGCCGTGCTCACCGAGCCCTTGACCATCGCCGAGAAGGCCATGGCGCAGCTGTCGTGGCTGCTCCAGCGCCGACCTCCCTGGGTCGACGCTGACGTGGACCCGGCCGAGCTGGGCCGAGGCCTCTCGGCGCTGGTGCTCGGCGTCGGACCGGTGGGGATCCTCGGGGCGATGGCCCTCGTCGCCGCGGGCTTCGAGACCTTCGTCTACTCCCGGGAGCTGCCGCCGAGCGACCGCACCGACCTCGTCGGCGCCATCGGCGCGACCTACGTCTCGTCCGAGACGTCCACGTTCGACGAGCTGGCGGCGGGCATCGGCAACATCGACGTCGTCTACGAGGCGGCCGGCCAGTCGCACTTCGCCCTCCAGGCGCTGCACGTGCTCGGCACGAACGGGATCTACGTGATGACGGGTGTGCCCGGGCTCCAGGACCTCGTCGCCTCGGACCCCGCTCGGCTCATGCGGAGCATGGTGCTCAAGAACCAGGTGCTGCTGGGAACGGTGAACGCCGGGCCCGAGGCCTTTGCCGCGGCGCTCCGCGACCTCGACACCTTCAGCCGCAACTGGCCCGAGGTCACGGCGAAGCTCATCGCCGGTCGCCACCCGCCCGAGGAGGCCGCCGAGCTCGTGCACGAGCGCCCACGGGGCATCAAGACCGTGATCTCGTTCGACCGGACGGGCTGACCTTCTCGGACGCTGCTCGAGTGGTGACCCGACGTTCGTGCGGGCCGGCTGGGTAGCCTCCCATTCGTGCTCCGGACCCGGTTCACCGAGATGTTCGGGCTCTCCTACCCCGTGATGGCCGCGCCGATGACCCTCCACTCGGGCCCGACGCTGGCCGCCGCCGTCTCGGCCTGCGGGGCCCTCGGATCGTTCGGAGGGGTCAACACCTCGGTGGACCAGGACCAGCTCCGGTCGCAGATCGCCGCGGTCCGCCGGACGACCGACCGGCCCTTCGCCGTCGGGTTCCTCACCCACCTCCTACCAACGGTCGAACCGCTCTTCGAGACGGCCCTCGCCGAGCGGCCGGCGGCCATCGCCCTCTCCTTCGGCGACCCGGGCCCATGGGTCCGCCGGTGCCAGGCCGAGGGCATCCCCGTCATCTGCCAGGTCCAGCACTTCGACGCGGCCGACCAGGCAGTGGCGGCCGGTGCCGACGTGCTCGTGGCGCAGGGCAACGAGGCCGGCGGCCACACCGGGACGATGGGCCTCCTGCCGCTCCTCACCGGCGTAGTGGGCCGCCACCCCGATCACCCCGTGCTCGCCGCCGGCGGCATCGGCGACGGGGTGAGCCTGGCCGCCGCCCTCACCGCCGGGGCCGACGGCGCGTGGCTGGGGACTCGCCTCCTGGCCACGCCCGAGGCGGTCGAGGTCGACGAGGGCTACAAACGGTTCATCGTCGACAGCGACGGCACGGACACCGTGTTCACCCGGGTCTACGACATCCTCTCCCCGTTCGTCTGGCCGGCCGGCATCGGCGAGCGGGTCCACGCCAACCGCTTCACCGACGAGTGGCGGGACCGGGAGGAGGAGCTCGACCGGCGCAAGGATGAGCTGGCCCTCGAACGGGCGCCCCTCCCCTCCAGCCCAACGGAGCCGGCGGAGACCCGCGAGGTCCTCTACGGGCAGTCGGCGCAGTTCGTCCACGACGTCCGCCCGGCGGCCGACGTCATCCGCTCGATCTGCGATGACGCCGAGCGCCACCTGCGGACCCGTCCACCCTCGCTCTTCGGCTGACCGCGCCGCCGACCCTCCTGGCCGAGCGCGTCGTTACGCTGAGACCGTGGAACGGGCCATCACCGGCTACCACCGCGACGACGTGGGCGACTGGGTGGCCGAGCTTGCCTGCGGTCACGACCAGCACTTGCGTCACCGCCCGCCGTTCCAGGTCCGACCCTGGGTGAGCGAGGAGGAGGGTCGCCGATCGCGACTCGGGACGCCGCTCGAGTGCGTCCTCTGTGACCGGGCGGAGCTACCGGGACACGTGCGCTTCGTGCGGAGCAGTCCGACGTGGGACGAGACGACGTTGCCCCCGGCCCTCCGTCGGTCCCACCGCCTCGCCTCGAGCACCTGGGGCGTCCTCCGCGTCGACGAGGGAGCCCTCCGCATCCGTCTGTCATCCACCACTCCGCAAGAGATGACGATCGAGGCGGGTGGCGAGCAGGCCCTCCCGCCCGATCTCGTCCACGAGGTCGAGGTGGTGGGTCCGGTGCGGTGCTCGGTCGCCTTCTTCGCCGTCGACCGGTCAGGTCAACCGCCCGAGTCGGACGAGACGGACGAGGGCGGCGACCCGGCCTGCTGGGCCGGGCTCCTCTGTCCTGAGTGCGGCGCAATGCTCGACGGGGCCCACCGGGCCGGCTGCGGCGCCGGCTCCTCCGCCTGACGACCGGTACTGCCGGTCCGCCGCCGCGCGTCGGGTCGGCGACCGGACGTCAGCCCGGGGCCAGTCGAGGTCCCCGTCCCTGGCGGCAGGTTGAGGTAGGCGCAGAGGGCGCCCAGGGTGTCGGCCAGGCTCATGAGCACACCACCGTGGAGCACTCCGCCGGCGGTGCAGCGGGCCGGGCTCCACTCGAGCGCGCCTTCCATCCGTTCGGGCGTGTCCCGCACGAGTCGGACTCCGAGGCCCTCGCCGTAGGGCATCTTCGCAAGCAGCGATGCGCTCACCACCTCGCTGCTCTCCTCCCGCGCCATCGGGCGGAGCCTACGCGTGGGTGTCCCCGAGGGTGAGCCCCCGGGCGTGGGCGAGCACCTCGGGGTTGACGACGTTGGTCGGCGTCCCGACGGCGAAGGCATTGATCTGGTCGAAGATGTCGGCGAACTGGAGCTCCCACTCGTCACGCGTGACGTAGCCCACGTGCGGTGTGCAGAGGGCGTTGTCGAGCGTGAGCAGCGGGTCGTTCGGATCGACCACGGGCTCGTCGTCGAAGACGTCGACGGCGGCCAGGCCCGGGCGTCCGGCCCGTAGGCCGGCGACGAGGGCACCGGGTTCGACGAGCCCGGCCCGGCTGGTGTTCACGAAGAGGGCGTCGGGCCGCATCCGGGCCAGGTCCCCGGCGGTCACGATGCCCCGGGTGGCGTCGACGAGCCGCAGGTGCAGGGTGAGGACGTCGGCCGACTCGAAGAGGGACGCCTGGCTCTTCGCCGTGGCGCAGCCGTCGGCCCGGGCCGCCTCGAGCGATGGTGGGCGGCCCCAGACGAGGAGCTCCATGCCGAAGGCCCGCCCGTAGTCGGCTACGACCCGCCCGATGCGCCCGTAGCCGAAGATGCCGAGGGTCTTGCCCCGGAGCGTCGTGCCGATGGCCGTCTGCCATCGCCCTTCCTTGAGCGCGGCCACTTGACTGGGGAGACGCCGCACCGCCGCCAGCACGAGCGCCCAGGTCAGCTCGGCCGCGGCATAGGAGGGGGTGCCGGCGTGGAGGTCGGAGGAGACGACGATCCCGAGCCGCGTGCAGGCGTCCACGTCGATGTGCGGATACACGCTGCGCTGGCTGATGAGGCGGAGGTTGGGGAGCCGTTCGAGGAGCGGGGCCCCGAGCGCGGTGCGCTCCCGGATGAGGACGACCGCCTCGGCATCGGCCAGCCGCTCGGCCAGCCCGTCGACGTCGTCGACGTGGTCGGTCCACACCGTGACGTCGTGGGCGGCCAGCCGCTCGAAGCACCGCAGCGTCCGCAGGCTGTCGAAGTAGTCGTCGAGGACGGCGACCTTCACCGAGCACCTCCCGTCGTCGCTCCCGCCTCGCCGAGCCCGGCGGTCCGGGCCATGGCCGAGAGCTCGGCCGGGTCCCAGGGCCGGGGCACCCCGAGGATGACGTGGTCCACGCCGACCGCGCCGAAGGCGGCGATGCGCTCCGACACGCCCTCGAGCGGCCCGACGTAGACGGCCTCGGCCGGGTCCTCGCCCGCCGCCACGGCCCGGGCCTGTGCGGTCGGCCGGGCCGCCTGGCGCCGGGCCCCCTCGCGCAGCCGTTCGATGCGTTCGGGCTCGGCGGTGAACACGGCCCGGACGAGGACGGTGGCCTCGACCGCGCCCACGGGCCGCCCGGCCTCGGCCTCGGCCGTCCGCAGCCGGGCCACCCGCTCGGCGACGAAGGCCGGCGAGCCCGTGACGTTCCAGCGGCGCGCCCAGCGCGCCGCGATCCCGACCGCCCGGTCGGAGGCCCCGGCGACGAGCAGCGGCAGCTCGGGCTGCACCGGCCGGGGGACGAGGCGGGCCCCGTCGAGCGGGTAGTAACCGTCGCGGCTGACCGCCTCCGCCCCTTCCCACAGCGCGTGGAGGAGCGCGCAGGCGTCGTCGAGGCGGTCGAGGCGCTCTTTGGTCGGCGGGAAGTCGAGGCCGAACGTCCGGTGCTCGCCACGGTCCCATCCCGCACCGAGACCGACCTCGGCCCGCCCGCCGCTCACGTGGTCGAGGGTCTGGAGGGTCCGGGCGAGCACGACGGGCGGCCGCACCATGACCGGTGAGACGAGCGCCCCGAGCCGGATGCGCTCGGTCACTGGGGCCAGCGACAGGAGGAGGGCTACCCCGTCGAGGAGGCCGACCTCGTCGGCGAAGCCGGCCACGGCCTCGAGGTGGTCGGCGGTGTAGAAGGCGAAGAACCCGAGCTCGTCGGCCAGGCCGGCCGCCTCGCGCACCTCGGCCCACGAGAGGTTCATCGAACCGGCCACGCTCACCCGCACCGGAGCACCTCAGGCCAGCTTGGCCACGAGCGCCTCGAGCAACCGCGGCGTGGCGCCCACCACCGGGCGGCGGCGGGCCGCCTCGCGCACCACCAGGTCCTCGTGGCCGAGGTCGTCGGCCACCGCCCCGGCCTCGGTGGCCACGAGGAGGGCGCCCAGGTAGTCCCAGGAGTGGAGGTAGGAGCGGCCGACGACGGCGTAGCCGTCGAGCACGCCCTCGGCCACGGCGCAGATGTCGAGGGCGGCCGAGCCGAGCACCCGCAGCTGGGACCACCCGGGGTGGCCGGACGGGAACCCGGTCACCGCGATCACCGCCTCGCCGAGCACCGTGCAACCCGAGGGCGAGACGGCCTGGCCGTCGCGCCGCGCGCCCTCACCCCGCACCGCCTCGTACCGGATCCCCGACGCCTGGTTCACCACCACCGCGGCCCGCGGCCCTTCGGCGTCGAGCACGCAGAGACTCGTGGCGTACCACGGGAGCCCGAGCGAGGCGTTGGTCGAGCCGTCGACGGGGTCGAGCACCACGAGGAGGTCGTCGACCGGGTGACCGTCCGGCCCGGTGTGTCCCGACTCCTCGGAGAGGACGGCGAGGCCGGCCCCGTGGAGCACGCCCAAGGCCGCGGCATCGGCCACCACGTCGAAGCGGTACTGGCCCTGGTGCCCGCCCGAGGGTCCCCAGTCCTCGAGGCCGTCGAGGGCGGTGCGCACGGCCGCGGCCGCCTCGTCGAGCACGGCCACGAGGGCCCGGTCGTCCACCGGGGCGACGATATCCCCGGGGATCGGGCGACACCCCCCAGGTAGGCTGACGAGCACTGTGGCAGCGATCGACGTGGCCGGCTATGTCGCCGACCTGAAGGACCATTGCGTGGACCACGGCTTCCACGTGCACGACGAGCGCCACTTCGTCGAGACCTATTCGCTCCGCCAGGTCTGGGAGGTCGACCTCCACCCCGAGGAGGGCTGTGGCGGCCCCCTCGACCTCCACCTCGCCCTCGACGTGGACCCGCGCGTGCTCCTCTCGTTCGAAGACGCCGTCATGGGGCTCGCCGACGACGAGGAACCACCCGACGCCTTCCACTTCCCGCTCACCTTCACGTGGGCCCTCCCCCCGCTCCCCCAGGGCCCCGACCTCCTCCGCCTCACGATGGACCTGGCCGGGGTGGGTGGCATCGAGCTGCCGCTCGAGGTCTCGGCCATCGACTCCTACGCCTCGGCCACCGACGCCCCCGAGCGCCGGCTGAGCATCGTGGCCCGTTACCAGGTCTCCCTGGCCCGGGTGCTGGCCGGCGAGGAGCTGCTCTGCGACCTCTTTGACCGGTGCCTCGCGGTGAGCCGGTTCCTTCTGGAGTCCGCCGACGCCTGGCTGAGCTGAGGTGGTCCGGCGCGGCGCCGTCGGGCTCATCGTGGCCGCGGTGGCCGCCGTGGTCCTCGCCGGCTGCTCGCAGCAACAGGGCCTGGCACTCGCCCGGCAGGCCTGCGTCTACGTCGACCGCTCGATCAAGCTCTACGACGCCGCCACCCACGAGACGGACCCGGCGAAGGCGGCGAGCGAACGCTCCAATGCTCTGACCCAGCTGCGTCTCGCCCTGCCGCTGGCCGCCCAGGCCAACTCGGACGACGGCTCGTGGGACGACCTCATGACCGCCATCTCGGAGAGCTCGCGGGTTGAGGAGGGCCACCTCATCGTCTCGCTGCGGGCGAGCTGCATCGACGCCGAGAACGGCACGCCCGGCGTCCCCGTCTCCCCCGGCGGCTGATCGGCGGGAGCGTCGTCAGCCGTCGGTCACGGCCATGGCCCCCGGGTCGTTCTTCACCGCGGCGACGATCGTCGGCCACGCGGCGTTACCCACGAAGATCCCGCCGGCGTCGGTGAAATGGATGCCGTCGGGCGCACGCACCTGGACGCCGTCGATCGTCGACGTGTACTGCCCGCCCGGGCAGACGAGGGCGGCGAGGTCGACGAGCGTCACCTTCCCCGGGTTCTCGGCCGCCACCTCGCGCACCAAGTTGTTGTAGGCGTCCAGCCGGGCCACGCTGTCCTCGGGCCAGGGCTCGCCGTTGGGCTGCTCGCCGCTGTCCGAGCACGCGGAGGTCATGAGCACCATGTGGGCGCCTTGGGACGTCGCGACCTGGACGGCCAGCTCGAGCTGGTGCTTCACGTAGGCCTGGTAGGCGGGATCCAAGATGTTGGTCCAGTGGCCGGCGAAGGTGCGCTCGACGAGCTCCCAGCGCCCGGCAAGCAGGATCACCACGTTCGGGTGGACCTGGTCCATCCACTGGACCCACTGCGCCGGCCACTGGAGCTGGCCGGGCGGCGGGTTGGGGTTGCAGGCGGCCGACATGGGGGTGACGTTCCCCTTGAACTCCTTCTCGGTCCCGATGGCCACGCCGCACCCGAGGATGCCGTGATCCTGCTCGGTGATGTCGTAGGCCTTCTGGAGGGACGAGTCGTCGAGGCCGATGCCGAGCGTGAGGGCCACCGAGTCGCCGACCACCATCGCCCGCACCGGCGCCCCCGTGTAGAGCTCGGAGTTGCCGGCCACCCGGGCCTTCGGCGCGGCCACCGCCGGCACCGTGGTGGCCGCCACGAGGGCCACGACCACGGCCACCGCGGCGACGGGCGTCACGACCCAGGCCCGCCAGGACCGGAAGAAGGTCCCCTGACGGATCGGCCGCTCGACGGCGAAGAAGGAGAGGGTGGCCACGCCGACCGTGGCCGCGGTGCGCACGACGAACAGCGGCCAGCCCGTCAGCCCGGTCCGGGCCCCGTCGAGGTACAAGAAGAGCGGGTAGTGCCAGAGGTACATGCCGTAGGAGATGCGCCCGATGTAGCGGAGCGGCCCTACCGAGATGGCCAGGGCCACAGGCGAGCGCTGGGCGCAGACGATCGAGACGAGCACCGCCGCGGTGGCCACGGCCGTGACGAGGAACCCGCCCCGGTAGAGGAACGATGAGCTGCCCTCGAGGTGGGTCCAGAGGTAGGCCGAGGCCAGCACGCCGACCAGGCCGACCCCGGTGAGGAGGGCCCGGCCCGTGACGGAGGTGGCGGCCCAGGCCGGGTCGCCGCCGCCGACCTCGCCCGCCGCCCGGAAGCCGGCGGCCCGGCGGCGCTCTGCCACGAGCACGAGCGCGACCGCGAGCGCCGCCCCGACGAGGAGGCACTGGGCGTGGGTGTCGGTGCCGTAGTAGAGCCGGGTGAGGTTCCCCCCCGCCGGGTAGAGCACGGCCATCCAGATGGCCGAGGCAACCGCCCCGGCGACCGAGACGACGAGGAGCGGTCGGAGCGTCTTCGAGAGCTTGAGCACGCCCAGCACCACGAGCGGCCACACCAGGTAGAACTGCTCCTCGATCGCCAGTGACCACGTGTGGGTGAGCGGCGAGGGCAGCGCGGTCTGGTTCCAGTAGTTCGCCCCGACCAGGATGAAGTGCCAGTTGGCCACGTAGAACAACGTGGCCAACGAGTCGAGGCGGAGGGTCGGGTAGGTGCCCTTCGGCACGGCGAAGGCGGCGTAGGCCGCCACCGCCAGCAGCACCAGCAGGAGGGCGGGCAGGAGGCGCCGGGCCCGGCGGGCCCAGAAGGCGCCCAACCTGATCGTGCGACGCCGCTGCCACTCGGCGATCAGGAGGCTCGTGATGAGGAAGCCCGACAGCACGAAGAACGCATCGACGCCGAGGTAGCCGCCGACCATGAACGAGATCCCGCCGTGGAAGGCCATGACGCCCAGGACGGCGAAGGCCCGGACCCCGTCGAGGCCCGGGATGTAGCTCAAGTTGGGGAAGGCCCGAGGCGCATCGGGATCCGGCGGCCCGGTGGGCTCGGCGTCGACCGGCGGGGGCGGGAGCCGCGTTCTCGCCGCATGTTGCGCCACCAGTGCCGACCTTTCTCCTCCGAGCCGGGAACCGGCGGCCGGCGCACTCGGGGCGGACCGGCCGGTCCGGGCGGTCCGCCATCCTGCCAGACCGTCTCGAGCGAGGTGCCACCGCCCTCGACGGGCCTCTTTGTAGGCTGGCTCCCCGTCGGGCGGTCGCCCGGCATCCCCGAGGCCCTGTTCCTGTGACCCTGACCGTTCCCCCTCCGGCCCCCGGCCGCCCGCGTCGCCGGCGGCGGCTGCGCCGGCTCCTCCTCGTGGTGGTGCTGGTCGCCGTGGGCGCTGCGGTCTACCTGGCCAACCCGGGACACGTCTTCGGTGACCCGGTGTCGCCCCTCCGGCAGCGCATCATGTCGATCGCCGAGAGCCAGGTGGGCTACCGGACGGACCCGTCGGACACCTACTGCAACCGCTACAGCGCCTACTGGAGCTCAGGGACCGACGACTGCGGGAACGAGAACCTCGACGAGGAATGGTGCGCCGACTTCGCCGCCTGGGTGTGGCAGCAGGCGGGGGCGGCGGTCGTCTACCGCTTCCAGCCGGGCGACCTCAACTCCGACACCGCCAGCTTCTACCTCTGGGGTGTCGATCACGGCACCTGGCACCCGCTCTCGTCGGGGTACGTGGCCCAGCCCGGCGACGTGGCGATCTACGGCCTCGATGCCTCCACGCTCGAGGCGGTCCACGTGGCCATCGTCGTCTCGGACTCGGCCGGGGCGAAGGGCCCCGACGTGGTCAACGGCGACGGGGACCGCACGGGGTTCAGCGAGGTCGACTACGCCACCGACCAGCACCGGGCCGACGTCCGCCAACCCGGCGGCATCCTGTCGGGCTACGTGTCGCCCACCGCGCCACCGACGGTGGGCGGCGCCGGGTCGGGCTGAGACCGTTGCCGCTGCTCAGCGCACCTCGGGCGTGTAGCCCGGCGGGAGGCTGATGGACTTGAGCTCGAGGAAGTTCTCGAGGCCCTCAGGGCCGAACTCCCGACCGACCCCGGACTCCTTGAAGCCCCCGAAGGGGGTGGCGAAGTCCATCGGGGCCGAGCTGTTCAGCATGTACGTCCCGGTGCGGACCCCCCTCGCCACCTCGAGGCCCCGGTCGTTGTCGGTCGTCCAGACCGAGCCGCACAGGCCGTAGTCGGAGTCGTTGGCGATGGCCACGGCCTCCTCGTCACCCTCGTAGGGGATGACGCAGAGCACCGGTCCGAAGATCTCCTCCTGGGCGATCTTCATCTTGTTGTCGACCTCGCTGAAGATCGTCGGCTCGACGTAGTAGCCCTTGGTCAGCCCCGAGGGACGGCCGCCCCCGAGCGCCACGTGGGCTCCTTCCTCGACGCCACTCCGGATGTAGCCCTCGACCCGCGCCCGCTGGCGCTCGGCCACGAGCGGGCCGATCTGGTTGGCCGGGTCGAGCGGATCGCCGACCGGCCAGGCCTTCACGTGCTCGACGAGCGCCTCCACCACCTCGCCGTAGCGCTCTCGGGGGGCGAGGATCCTGGTCTGGGCCACGCAGGCCTGCCCGTTGTTCATGAGGGCGTTCGGCAGGAGCACCGGCAGCGCGTGCTCCAGGTTCACGTCGTCGAGGAGGACGGCGGCCGACTTCCCCCCGAGCTCGAGCGTGCAGCGCTTCAGGCGCTCGCCGCAGAGGCCGGCGATGCGCTTGCCCGCCGCGGTCGAGCCGGTGAAGGAGATCTTGTCCACCCCGGGATGGGTCACGAGGTGCTCCCCCACCTCGCGGCCGGCCGGCACCACCGACAGCACGCCCTTCGGCAACCCGGCCTCGTTGAAGATCTCGGCCAGGCGGAACACGTCGAGCGGCGTCTCCGGTGCCGGCTTGAAGACGACGGTGCAGCCGGCGAGCAGCGAGGGCGCCAGCTTGGCCGCGGCGAGGAAGAGCGGCACGTTCCACGGGCCGATGGCTCCCACCACGCCGACCGGCTCCTTGCGCACGAGCACCTCGGGCGAGAGCACGCCCGTGCGCAGCTCTTCGAAGGCAAAACTCGAACCGAGGCCGGCGTAGAAGTTGAAGATCATCATCGGGGCCATGACCTGGCCGAGCTGGGAGAAGACGATGGGTGCGCCCATCTCGTTCGTGATGAGCTCGGCCAACGGGCCCATCTCGGCCGTGATGGCCTCGGACACCTTGGCCAGCACGGCCGCCCGCTCGGCCGCCGGGGTGCTCGGCCACGGGCCGTGGTCGAAGGCCTGCCGGGCCGCGGCCACCGCCTTGTCGATGTCGGCGTTGGTGGCGTCGGGGACCCGCCCGACGACCTCTTCGGTGGCCGGCGAGACCACCTCGATCGTGTCGCTGCCCTCCGAGGCGACCCAGTCACCCCCGATGAAGAGGTGCTCGTAGGTGGTCACGGTCATGGCGCTACCTCCCTCGACAGCCCGGTCCCGGGCGCCCGAAAACTAGAACAAGTTCTCCTCGGCATCGTACCCACCGCCGGCCCCGGCTGCGCCGCCGACGCCCCGCTCAACCGTCCCTTGGCCAGGCCACGTGGGCCTGGATGGCCCCCCGGTCGTCGAGCCAGCCCTTGGTACCGGCGTAGGAGACCATCGATTCGAACTGCTCGTCCCAGCCTTCGTCGACCTGCCCGGCCGCCATGAACCGCACGGCGTCGGCGACGACGAAGGCGTCGCCGTCGGGCCCGAGCCGACCGACGCCGGTGGCTTCGAGGACCCGGGCCAGATGCTCGGTGTGCGACTCTGAGGAGGCGTCGGCCGGTCCGGCGATGCGCAGCGCGAACGACCGGGTGTCCTTGGGTTCGCGCAGGACGACGATCCCGTCCTCGAGGTTCACCACGACGTCCACGGCGGCGCACCATACCGGACCGGTAATCTCACGGCCTTGCCCGAGATCGTCCAGCGTGACCCGGCCGAGGTGGCCGAGACGGTGGCCCGTTGGTTGGCGACGCACCTCGGCGAGGCGGCGGCGCCCGAGGTCGGTGAGGTCAGCGCGCCGATGACCACCGGCTTCTCTAACGAGACGATCATGTGCCGGGCCACCTGGATCGAGGGTGGCCGGCGGGCGGACCGCCGCCTCGTCGTCCGCGTTGCCCCGACGAAGCACCTCTTGTTCTTGGAGGCTGACTTCTCGCTCCAGTACCGGGTCATGCTGACGCTCGCTGAGGGTGACGCCGGGGTGCTCCTTCCCCCGCTCCGCTGGTTCGAGGCCGACGACTCGTGGCTCGGCGCGCCCTTCTTCCTCATGGACCACGTCGACGGGGTCGTGGCCGGCGAGCCGACCTACGACTGCGCCTGGCTGGTCGAGGGCACGCCCGCCGAGCAGGAGCGCCTGTGGTGGAGCGGACTCGAGGCCATGGCGCAGGTGCACCGGACCGACTGGCGGGGCCTCCGACTCGACTGGCTTATCGACCAGCAGCGCGGCCCGCCGGGCATCGAACAGCAGCTGGCCTACTACCGCGACTACCTCGACTGGGCGGACGAAGGCCGGCCCGTGCCGGTGGCCGAGGCCGCCTGGGAGTGGCTGCTCGCCCACCGGCCGGAGCAGCACCAGGAGCTCGTCCTCTGTTGGGGCGACAGCCGCATCGGCAACATCATCTGGCAGGACTTCACTGCCCAGGCCGTCATCGACTGGGAGATGGCCACCGTCGGGCCGGCCGAGCTCGATTTCGGTTGGTGGCTCTACTTCGACCGACAGTTCTCGGAGGGCATGGTCGACGAGCCCCGGGAGCGCCCGGCGGGGTTCCCCTCACGCGAGGAGACGATCGATCGCTATGCCGAGCTCCTCGGCCGGCCGCTGCACGACCTCTTCTGGTACGAGGTCTTCGCCGGCTTCCGGTTCGCGGTGATCTTCGCCCGGCTGGCCGAGCTGATCAAAGGCAGCGGCCTCCTGCCGGAGGATTCCGACATGGGCTGGAACAACATCGCCACCCAGTGCGTGGCAGAGATGCTGGAACTGCCGCCGCCCGCCGGCTGAGGGCGTCAGTCCTGGGGGGCGTTCTCCGAGAACGTCGCCACGTTGTCGAACTGCAGGCGCTCGATCAGCCAGGCCGTGCTGTCGGGCTGGGCCATCGCCTGGGGCCAGCCGCCGAGGATCCGATCCAGCTCGTCACGGGTCCCGATATGGGCGATCACCCCGACGCTCATCCCCTCGATGGGCGCGTTGCTCTTGGTGTTCACGTGGATCCCGCCGAAGGGGTCCTCCCATTCGGGTCCGACCGGCTCGCGCATGACGTAGAGCTCACCGGTGTCCTCCACCCAGACCAGCTCGTAGCGGATCCCGGACTTGTCGGTCCACTCCGTCCCGAGCTCCACCTCGGCGGAGTCACGCCGGCGTTCGTCTGCGTCGTAGAACTCCTCGATATCCATCGGCCGCTCCTGTCCTCAACAGGGTGGACTGTATCGGTCCTCGCCCGTCGCCTGGAACAGGCCCTGGACGCAGGTGACCGGGTGGGAGCCAAGGTGGGAGGGATGCTGACGACCATCCGGCCATGCCCCGTTTCGGTTCCGGACCCATCGATCAGCTGCGAGCGGAGTGGGAGGTGACGAGCCGTACGGCGGCGTCGAGAACCGCACTGGACCGCCTCGCCGCCGCCGAGGCCGAGGTGGCCGAGCTCGGGTTGCTCGACCTCGGCGAGCTGGTCACGTTCCTGCGGGTCGCCCGGACCCAGCAGGAACGGGAGAGGGCGGCACGGATCGTGCGGTCGATGCTGCGCTCGCAGCACGCGCACCCCCTGGTGGTACGGGCCACCCTGCAGGCCCTGATCCCAGGGCTCGTCACCGTGGCCCGCCGGCTCTCCTGGGGCTCGGGTGGGGACTGGGATGACGGCGGAGCCTTCTTCGCCGACGTCATCGCCACCGCCTGGGAGGTCGTCGTCGCCTGGTCGGGGCAGGACCGCCCCTACGCCGTGCTCGACATCCTCTCGGCCGTCCGGTGCAGGCTCCGACGACAAGTGGTCTCCCAGCGGCTGGCCAGAACGAAGGTGACCTTGGGCTTGCAGGACCACGACCGTCTCGCCAGTCGCCAGTCGACCGGCACCACGAGTCTCGACGACCTCGCACGACTCCTCGACGACCTCACCGGTCGAGGTCTCGATCCGGCCGACGCCGCCGTCATGTACGGACATCGCGTGCTCGGACTCTCCATGGCCGAGCTGGCCCGGATGAGCGGTCACACCCGGCGCCACCTCGACAGTCGCCGCCACCGCGCCGAACGAGAACTGTGTGCCTGATCGGACCTATCGTGTCGCCGTGGCGGACGGCCTGGGCGCCGAGCGGGAGCCCGATCGCCAGTCGCGGGGGTCTGTCGGCAGGCCGCACTGGTGGGTGGTGCTGGCGGTGACGCTCTCGCTGATGGCCATGATCGCCGCCGTCCGAGCCTCTCAATCCGTCCACGGCACTGCAGGCTCGAGTGCGCGACATGCTCACGCCGCTCCTCGGTTCTCGTCACCGGTGACCACGGACCGAGCTGCGCCGGGCGCAACCACCTCGACGACCGCTCCGGCCACCACCACGACAGGGGTCGGTGGCATCCCCGCGGCGCCCCCACCTTCGACGACCACACAACCGACGGTGGCCGGACTCGTGAGTGATCCGACCGCGGCCTCGGCACCGGCTGCGCCCGCCACCACCACGACGCAGGCCTCCGTCAGGAGCACCGAGCTCACCTACCCCGGCAACCTCCAGTATCCCGACAACGTGGCGGTGACCCTCGGTTTCAACACCTCACCGGGCGCCGTCACGGTCACGGCCTCCTGGAGCACGGACGTCCAGCTCCAACTGCTGGTGCATTGCGACGGAGGTGCCGCACCGTCGGTCGAGGGAGGCTCGGGACTGTCGGTCGACGACCAGTCGGCGGGCGGCGACTGCAGCGCCACCCTTGCCGAACCCTCCGGCGTGCAGGCGTCGCTCTCCTACGAGATCGACGTCAGTTACGACTATGCGACCTCCTGAGGGAGAAAGGACCTAGCGTGTGGCGGAGGCTCGGTGAGCTGCTGACCGCGGTCGTCACCGCGGTGCTCGTCTTCGCCGCCGTCCCCACCTGTCTCGTCGTCGCCGTCGGCGATCCGCTGCCGCTGCGGTGGCACCACTCGACCATCGTCTCGGCCACGGGCCTGTTCGACCTTCTGGCCATCGTCGCCTGGGTCGCCTGGTTGGCCTGCGCATGGCCGTTGCTCCGTTCGGTTGCTCACCGTGTACGACAGCGCGACGGGGCGGTGGTGGCGGGCGCTCGCCTCCCGGAGCGACTGGCCGCCCGGATCGCCGCCGGCATCCTCTTCTTCTTCCCGTCGGCTGGGCTCTTGAGTGGTGTCGCCGCAGCCAGCGGGGCCCGGACGACACCGGTGGCCGTCGTGGCCGCAGCCTCACCCCGGCTGGCCGCATCCGCTGACCGGTTCGTCAGACCAGCACCGCCGGCGCCGGTACGTCCGGTGGCCGCGGGCGGAGCCCCGTTGGCGACGACGCTCTACACCGTCGTCGCCGGTGACTCGCTCTGGAGCATCGCCGAGCACTTCTACGACAGCGGACACGAATGGGAGGCGATCGCCGCGGCGAACTTCGATCGCCTCATGCCGGACGGGCAGCGACTGCTGGACCCGAGCCTCATCCTGCCGGGTTGGGTGCTGGTGCTCCCCGACCCGCTGGCCCCAGAGGATGCGCCCCTCGTCACGTCGGTGCCTCCTCATCCGTCCGATCAGTCGACGGCCCAGCTCGCCGGTCTCGCCGTCCGTGCCACCCCGGACGAGGTCCTGACCACTGCGGGCCACCTCCCTCGGGGCCGGACCGTGCACCACGCCCCGGCCGCGCCTCGACCCGTTCCTGGCCTGCCGACGCCGCCGGCCCCGACCGCACCGTCGCGCCGAACCCCCGTCCCGGAGCTCTCGGCACTCGGCCTGGGCGTCCTCGGCGCCGGCGCCCTGACCCGACGGCTCGGCCGCCTGCGCATGGCGGCCCGGGCCGAGACAAGCGGTTCCGGCGGCGCCGATGCCCACAGCGAGGAGGCGATCGACACCGCCACATTGCTCGACCACTTCCGGCTGACGCCGCTGCTCCAGTGGTTCGAGCTGGCCAACCGGGCACTGACCGTCGGTCTCCTGGACAGCCGGCAGCGGGCACGCACACCTCGCATCCGGGCGGTCCGGGTCGGCCCCGACGGGTGCGAGTTCGTACTGGCCGATGCGGTCACGTGGGCGCCGCCTGGGTTCACCTCGTTGTCGCCGAGGAGCTGGCACCTCCCCACCACCGCGGACCCCGCCGAGCTCACGAAGCGACTCGGCGGGTGTCAGCCGTGGCTCCCTGCCGTGCTGGCCGTCGGTGACGACGACCGGGGGACGTGGCTCGTCCCGGCGGAACGCGGATGCTGTATCCCCGTGATCGGCTACGGCGCCGAGGGCCTGCTGCGAACCATGGCCCTCGTCGCAGGGTGTTGGGACTGGAGCTCGGCCGTCGTGGTGACCGAGGATGTCGCAGAGGCGGAGAGGGCAACGCAGCTGCTAGGGGAAGACGACGACCACGAACGACGTCGGGTCCTCTTCTTCGGCGATCCCCGGCGTCTGAGCCCGGCGGCTCGGTCGCGCGGCGGTTCGGTCACGGCCCTGCCCCTCCCTCCGACCGACGTCACGATCGCGGTCGACGCCCGGTCGGCCACGATCCATCCGCTCGGCGTCACCGTCGAGACGAACGCTCTCCACCACGACTACGAGCTCGCCGTCAACCGGCTGTTGCTGCCGACCGCTCCGACCTCACCGCAGTCGATGACCCCTCTGGAGGCCCCCGGTGACGATGGAGCACCTCCGCTGGTCCCCCGAGGTCATGGCGATCTGGCGCTGAACGACGCCGCCGCGTCACGACCGACGACCTTCCACCGGCAGACCGCCGATCACCTGGTCGGCGAACCGGTCCTCCGGTCCGAGGCATCCGTTCTCGATGCACTCGGCCTGGAGCCCGGACCGGTCGAGGTCCGCCTGCTGACGTCGCTCCCTCGCCTGGACGGCCTGGCCGAGCCGATCGATCCGAAGCGGGCGCGTCGGGCGACCGAGCTCGTGGCCTACCTGGCGCTGCACCAACCGGACCAGGTCACGAGCGAGAGGCTTCGGAACCGGGTGCTCGGCTCCGCCGACACCGATGCCGCGGCCAAGACCTTGTTCAACACCGTCGGGGCGGCTCGGCGGGCCATGGGGCTCGACCCGGCCGGGACACCCCTCCTGCCGACGGCGTCTCGGTCGGGGCACTACCGCGTGTCTGCCCAGGTGACGAGCGATGTCGACCGGGTGACGAGACTGGTTCGAGCATCGGCCGCCGCCTCCGACCGGCAGGTGGCGATGGCCTGTGCCCGAGCGGCGCTCTCCCTCGTCGAAGGAGAACCGCTGGGGGGCCTCCTCGCCGGCTACAGCTGGTGGCGCACCGAGGGCCACGAGGCGAGGGTGGCCAACGTCCTCGTCGAAGCGGCGGTCCGGCTGGCCCGGTTGGCCAGCGAAGACGGGCGAGGACCCCTGGCGCATTGGGCCGTCGAACAAGCGAGACTCGTGGATCCCTACAGCGAGACGCTCGTCCGTGCCGCCATGGAGGCTGCGGCGGTCCTCGGCGACCGCGACCGATTGCGGCGCGAGTGGCTCGATTGTCAGCGCCGGGTCAACGAGATCGATCCTGGGGGTTATCCGTCGGCGTCAACCGAGCTGCTCTACTCCACCCTTTCCCGGCAGTTGGCGGCGGACGTCGTACGGCCCGTGAGCCCGGTCGAGGAGAGCCCGTCGGCCATACAGCTTTGAGCTCAGGCGAGTTTTGCCGCGATCGAACCGGCGCCCCGCAGCACGCTGCTGTCCGCTCCGGCACTCGAGTAGGCGTGCGTCGGTCGGGATCGCGCTTCACCGAGCAGGTCGTCGAGCTGTTGCTCGAAGGTGATCCGAGGGTCGATCCAGAGGTAGCGCGCCAGAGAGCCCGGGATGGTGTTGACCTCGTTCACCACGAGCTCAGTGCCGTCACTCAGGAAGTCGATGCGGGCCACACCTCGAACGCCTGAGAGCCGCGCCACCTCGAGCGCCGCGGCGTTCAGGCGCTCCGCCAGGCCGCCAGCGATCTCTGCCGGCAGGTCACGGGGCGCGCTGGCCATGCCCTCCCCACCGACGTACTTGTCGGCGTAGCCCAGGATCTCGGGCTCACCCGCCACGCCGCCGGCCCTCGGTGTGCGAAGCGGGCGCTCGATGGCGGAGAGCTCGAGCTCCGGCCAGGACCGGACGGCGACCTGCAGATCGAAAAGGTCTGACCGATAGGGCTCGATCACGGCACCGCTGCGAAAGTGGGGGTTGGCCCGAAGTTGATCGCGCGCCGTGTCCAGGTCCGCCACCACCTGGATCCCGATCGACGAACCGCCGAACCGGGGCTTGACGATGTACGGGCCCGGATAGCCGACGTCCTCCAGTGCCGTGTCGACCAGGCAGCGGGGCAGCGTCGGCAGCCCGGCCGCCGTCATGACCGCCCCGAAGGCGAGCTTGTCCATGCCGAGGGCCGCTCCGGCCACCGTCGGGCCGGTGTAGGGCAGGCCCACGAGGTCCAGGGCCGACTGCAACGTGCCGTCTTCCCCGGGACCTCCGTGACAGCAGACGACCGCGGCCTCGAAGTCGAGCGCCTTCTGCCGCCCGAACCGGCCGCCTTCGGGCAGGAACCCACCGTCGGAGGCCAGCACCAGGCGGAGCGGCTCGGCCCCCCGCGGGACGCCTTCGATGAACGCCGACGCCTCCAGCTCGGGCGACACCTGGTACCAGTCACCGGTCTTCGACCAGAAGATGGCCCGCACCGGTCGCCCGGCCGAGTGGAGCTCGTGGGTGGCCTGCAGCCCGGTCAGCACGCTGACGTCGTGTTCGGGAGAGGGCCCTCCGAAAATGACGGCGACGTCGGTCAAGCTTGCTCTCCCTCGTGGAGCTCGTCGGGCCGGTCGTTCCCCTCGCCCGTCACGGCGCTCAAGGGTAATGGTCGGGCAGGTCGTTCTCGTAGAGGACGGCATCGCCGGCCTCCAGGTGTCCCCGGACCCATGAGACCGCTTCCTCCCTGGTCCTGACGGCGATGGGCTGGAGCGACCTCGCTCCTTCGAGCAGGGCCCGCCGATTGGTCCGGCCAACGACGAGGAGATCGGTGGCCACCCCCGCCGCGGCCTCGGCGAACCGGCGGTTGTCCACCGCCTGGAGGGCCCCGAGCTCGACCATGCCAGGCGTGACCACGACCCGCCGCCCGGCGGGCAGCCGCCGGAGCGCCTCGAGTGCGGCGGAGGCCCCGGCCGGGTTGGCGTTGAAGGTGTCGTCGAGGACGACCACCCCCCTCGGCGTCGTACCCTGGCTCAGGCGGTTGGGCACGCCCGGCAGGTCGGCGAGCCGGACCGCCAGCCGATCCTCCGGTAGGCCCAGTCGCAGGGCGACGGCCACCGCACACGCCAGGTTCGTCGGCTGGATGCCGCTGGCGATCGCCGCCCGCTCGACGAGGGACCGGCCGTTGCCCCAGATGGCCACCTCCGACTCACCCATGGTGACGCAGACGTCCGCCTCGTGGTCCCACCCCGAGCACCGCAACACGGTGCGTCCCTCGCCATCGAGCCGGTCGGCCAAGCCGGCGAGCCGGTCGTCGTCGACGTTCAGCACGACGACGCCGACGTTCTCGGTGATCTCGGTCTTGGCCGCGAGGATCTCGTCCTCGGAGCCGAAGCGCTCCAGGTGGACGGGGCCGATGGCGGTGATCACGGAGATGTCCGGTCGGCACCACGAGCACAGCTCGGCGATCTCACCCCGGCCGTAGGTGCCCATCTCGGCCACGAAGACCTCCGCGCCTTCCGAGAGGTGCTCGTTCACCGCCCGGGCCAGACCAGCCCGGTTGTTGAACGACGCCGGGCTGGCCACTACGTGCTTCGTGCCGGTGAGGAGATGGGCGATGTGGTGCTTGGTCGAGGTCTTCCCGTAGGACCCGGTGACGGCGACGACGGTCGGCCCGACCTTCCGCAGGCGCTCGGCCGCCTGGGCGACGAAGGGCGCGACCCGGCGCCGCTCCACCGGTCCGAGGACCCACGCGGCGAGATCCACGAGGAGCGGCACGACCACGGCACCGGCGGCCGCGAGCGGAGCCGCCACCCCCGCGAGCACACCGGCGACCACGACGACCGCCTGGAGCAACACCCACACCCCGCCGAGCGTCCGCAGCCTCGTCGTCCACACGAGCGGCGACGTCCGGCCGCGAGGTGAAAGATGGAGCGGCCCGAGCGCCACGGCCACCGCCGTGGCCAGCGCAGTGAGCGGCCAGACGACCGAGAGGCCCAGGCCGGCCAGCGCGAGGACCGCCAAGAGGAGGTCCGCCGGTTCGCTCGTCCACCAGCGCCGGGCGAAGCGGGTCGCCGACCCCGCGAGGTAGTGCTCTCGCTGGGACACCCGGAGCCAGCGGAGGCCGGCCGGCACGAGCGTGACCAGGCAGGCGGCGACGGCCACCCAGGCCAGCGGGTCGTCCGCCGCGGCAACAGCAGTCGGCATCTCAGCCCGTCCTGGGCGGCACCCGACCGAGATGGGACACGACGGCTCGCCGCAGGACGTCGGGCACGGTCGACGGCGTCAGGTGACCGGCCCCCGGGCAGACGACGAGATCGGCGTCCGCCAGCCGCGACGCCGCCTGCTGGGCGCCGGCGAGTGGCGCGGCCGTGTCGTCGTCGCCCCACACCAGGGTGACCGGGCAGCGGATGGCGTCGAGCTCTCCTTCGTAGTGCTCGGCCAGGCTGCGGACCAGCACCTCTCGCATGATCCCCTCGGCGGCCCGGTAGTCGGACGACCCGTAGCGCCGCCGGGCCGCCGCCATCCGCTCGTCGCTCACGAGGCCGGCCTGGTGCAGACTCCGGATGAGCCGGAAGGCCGCCGCCGGTCGACGGGGCCGCCCCGCCCCGACGAGCTGAGGGACACCGGTCAGGACGAGCGCCCGGACATGGTCCGGTCGGTAGGCCGCCAGTTGCACGGCCACCTTCCCGCCGAAGGAGTGGCCGAGCACCACCACCGGTCCGGCCATGCCGGGGAGGAGCTCGGCGACACAGTCGGCATACTCCGCCGAGCCCCAGGCCTCGGCCGGCGGCGGCGTGGCCCCGAATCCCGGCAGGTCGGGGGCGATGGCGTCGAGGGGGGTCTCGTCACCGGCCGGCGCGAGCACCGCGATGAAGTCCTGGTGGCTCCGGCGCCATCCGTGCAAGGCGAGGACGTTCGGGGTCCCGGTGCCCGTCCGTACCCCGAACAGGGCGCCGCCAGCGAAGCTCTGGAGCACGGCTAGGAGGCCACGGAGGGGGGCGGACCGGTGGCCGACGTCCCGGGACGGGGCGGCCGCCGACGGGGGGTGGCCGCCCGGCGGGCCGCCTCACGTGCCTGGACCCGCGGCAGCACCCGCAGCACGTACCAGGCCGACAGGGCCGCGGCGACGGCGATGATCACGAGGGGCACCGGGTTGAACTTGTTCTCCACCGACACCGAGGCGACGAGGGCCAGGACGCCGAAGAGTCCGACGCCGACGACGCCGAGCACCCGGAGCCCGCGCACCCGGAAAGGCCGGTGGTGGTCGGGCGCCCGCGTGCGGAGGCGGACCGTACAGAGGGCTGCCACGCAGTAGATCATGGCTTCCAAGGCGGCCCCCACCGCGACCAGCACCTGCCAGCCGTGCGTCAGCGCCACGACGAGGGCCACCACCAGGGACACGGCGCCGAGGGCGACGACCGGGACCCACGGCACCGCCCGGTCGTTCAAGAGCGCCAGCTGGCGGGGCAGGCTCCCCTCCCGGGCCGTGCCGTAGACGAAGCGCGAGGCCGTGATGAACCCGCCGTTGAAGGTGTTGAGGGCGGTCACCGCGGTGACCGCGGCCATCGCCCACAGGCCCGCTTGACCGAACGTGGCCTGACCGAGATACAGCTGGGGGTAGGCCGATGTGAGCTGGTGATGGGTGAGCACATGGCTCATGGCCACCGTGGCGACCGAGCACACCACGAAGAGGAGGCCGACGGCGATGAGCATGCCCCGGTGCACGTGCGCCGGATGGCGCACCTCCTCGGCGCTCGTCGTCACCCATTCGAACGCGCTGTAGAGGAACACACCGAGCGCCACCGCCTCGATGAAGTCCGTCCCGTGGTGACCGTGGAGTGGTTGCAGGGGGTAGCGCAGCGCGGCATGGCTGCGGAGGAGGGCGGCCGAGGCGATGACCAGCGTGGCCGCCAGCACGATGTAGGTGGCGACGTCCTGGACGCCGCCAGCCACGTGCACGCCCCGGAGGTTCGCACCCACCGCGAGGGCGAGGAGGCCGACGATCCAGATGGCCGCCACCCAGGTCGGCTCGTTGAAGGCGTGGGACAGGGCCGAGCCCACGATGAAGGCGTCCGCCGCGATCACGAGGATGATCGTGGTCATATAGGTGAACGTGATGATGAGGGCGACGCGGTCGTCCATCGACCGCTTCATGTAGAGGCGGATGGCCGCGGCGGTCGGGAACATGCCGTTGAGCTCGCCGAAGAAGCCCCAGGCGAGGAGGGCCAGGAGGCCCGCCGTGCCGATGGCGATCCAGGCCGAGTCCCCGGCCACGTAGGCCACGAGGCCCGCCGCCGCCAGGTACTCGAGGGCGGCGAACGCCAGCCCGGTCGAGGTCGACACCACGGTGCGGAGGCCAAGGGCCCGTCGGAGCGCCGCTCCCCCGTGGCTCGTCACCGGGTGCGTGGCACCCGGTGGGCCAACGGCGGGCGTGACCGGACCGGTCCCCCCCGGCTCCGTGGTCACTGGTCCAAGAACGCGACCATCGAGATGGCGTCGAGCCGCATGACGTCCTCCTGCGAGCCCGCCAGGGTGATCTCCCCGGACATGTACTTCGCCGAGGGGTTGAGATCGCCCCAGAACATGTCGCAGAAGTCCTCGCTGCTCCCCGTCACGATCAGGTCCGGTTGGCCGACGTGACCCGGGTACAGCTGGGACAGGACCTGGTCGCGGACCTCGAGGGTGTAGCCCTCGGCGGTGTCGGTGGTGCTGAGATGGACCCGGCGGTCCCAGCCCCGCACCATCTTCTTCAGCCGCTCGTTCTCGTTGCTCCTGGCCCGCCAGTCGGCGTAGGCCTCGGCGATCTCCTCAGAGGTCGCCACGGGTCGCTCTCCCCGCCTCGGCCTGCACGGGCTCATTGCCGAGCGCCTCCAACACCTCGTCGGCCGCCCTAAGGCCCGAGGAAATGGCGCCGTCCAGGTAGCCGCACCAGCGGGTGGCCGTCTCGGTGCCCGCCCAGTGCACCGCCCCGACCGGTTGGCGGAGCGAGGGTCCGAAGCCGGTGAGCGCGCCGGGCACGCAGATCGCCACCGGGCCACCCCTCGTGAACTCCTCCGCCGACCAGTGCTGCTCGACGATCTCGGTCGGCTCGGCCGCCCGGGGGCCGAAGGCCCGCTCCAGTTCCTCGAGCGCGGCGGCGCGGAGGGTATCCCTGCCCGCCCGTTCGAGGTGCCGGCACTTGTCGGCGGCGATGAACCCCACCAGGCGCCCGTGCGAGCCGTCGGGTGGTGAATCATCGAACGTGCTCCCGAGGACGCCGTTGGGCGAGATGAGCTGGCCGTTCAGGCCGTCGTCCCGCCAGAAGGGCTCCGGGTAGAGCGCGTGAAGCTTCGTCACCGAACCCATCGGCATCCGCATCGAGAGCTGGTCGCGGAGCCAGGGCAGCGGCGGTGACCAGTCGAACCGGACGGAAAGCGCCGGCGGGAGGGCGATGACGGCTCGCCTGGCTTTGACCGAGCGATGCGGTGCGCCGTCCTCGGCCCGGCTCGACGTGACGACCACCTGTTCGGGCGAGTGGGTCACGGCGTCGACGGGTGTGCCGAACTCGATCCGGCCCTCCAGTTCGGCCGCCAGACCGATGGCCAGCTGCTGCGTGCCGCCCACGAAGCGGCGCTCCTGGGCACCGCCGGTTGTTCGGGCCAGGTTCGTCAGCCCGCCGCCGGCGTGGAGGTAGAAGAGGGCGAAGAGGAGCGACATCTCCCTCGGACCGGCACCGAAGATGGCCTCGATGGCCACGTCGATGATGCCCCGGGCCCGGGGCGACCTGAGGTGCTCGTCGAGCCACGTGCCGAGCGTCTGGCCGTCGAGGCCGCCGGCTCCCTCCGCCTCCCACGGGGCGTCCAACGGGACCTCGAGACCGGCCAGATCGAGGTCGAGGATCGCCTCGATCCCCTCGGCTGCCGCCGCCGAGTCCGAGGTCGGAATGAGGCCCGTGTAGGTGAATCGCGAGCCGTCCCGCAGCTCCACCGCCTCGCCCGAGATGAAGGTGGGGAAGGTCACGACGCCGAACTCCTCAGCCAGCGCCGCCAGATGGTCCTGCGTCGGCCCCAGCCACTGCCCGCCGCGGTCGACCACGACCCCCGAGGACGTCGTGTCGGACCAGGAGCGCCCGCCCACCCGGTCGCGCGCTTCGACGACCACCACGTCGAGGCCCGACCGGACGAGGTGACGGGCGGCGGAGAGCCCCGCCAGGCCAGCCCCCACCACGACCACGTCGCACTCTCGACCCCACTCGGCCATGGCGCCTCCCGACGGCGACCACGCTAAGCCATCCTCCCGATCTGAGCAGCTGAAGCGGCCAGATCTCGGAGCGGACCGGAGCAACTCGTCCAGCGGGGCAGCTCGCCCGCCTCGTTACAACCCCTGGCTACGGTGAGGGCGATGGCGAGGCCCTCCCCCGACGGCAGGCGCCGGTCCCAGCTCGCCGGGCTGACCCCCTCACAGCAGGAGGCGGTCGACGCCGACGATCCCGTCCTCTGCGTACTCGCGGGCGCAGGTGCCGGGAAGACGAGGGTGCTGACGCTGCGGGTCGCCCGGCGGGTGGACGACGACAGCGCCCCGGCTGACCACGTGCTCGTGGCCACGTTCAGTCGCAAGGCGGGCGACGAGCTGCGCCAGCGGCTGTGGTCCGTCGGTGTCCGCGGTGTGCAGGCGGGCACCTTCCACCGCTTCGCCCTTTCGATGCTCCGCCTCCACCGGGCCGACCGTGGCGCCGCCGCGCCGGTCGTCCTCGGCGACCGGCGGGCGGCCCTCGCCCGCCTCCTCGGCGACGAAGGGTGGCCCCAGGGCACGACGACACCCCGTGGGGGCGGGCGGGGACTCACGGCGGCGCAGCTCGACACCGAGATCGGCTGGGCCAAGGCCAGGCTGGTCCCACCTGGTGACTACGAGGAGGAGGCCCGACGTTTCCGACGCCGGACGCCGGCGCCGCCCGAGGTCGTCGCTCGCCTCTACCAGCGCTACGAGGTCGAGCATCGGACCCGAGGTCTCCTCGATCTCGACGACCTCCTCTGGTCGGCCGCCGACCTCCTTGACGCCGACGCCCCGTTCGCCGACGCCGTCCGTTGGCGGTTCCGTCACCTCTTCGTCGACGAGATGCAAGACCTCAACGCCGCGCAGTTCCGCTTCCTGCGACTGTTGATCGGCGCCTCCCCTGACCTCTTCGTCGTGGGCGACCCCAACCAGTCCGTCTACGGTTGGAACGGGGCTGATCCGGCCCTGCTCGATCGGCTCCCCGAGATCTTCCCGACCACCCGGGTCATCCGCCTCGACGAGAACCACCGCTGCTCCCCCCAAGTCGTCAGGGTGGCCTCGGCGGCGCTGGGCCTGGACCCCTCGTCGGCGCCCACGAGTGCCCGGTCCGACGGCGGCGTTCCCGCGGTGGTCAGCCACGACACGGACACCGACGAAGCGACGTGGGTGGCGCAGCGGACATGGCGGGCCCACCGTCCGGGACGCCGGTGGTCCCAGATCGCCGTCCTGGCTCGAACCAACGCCCAGCTGCAGCTCGTCGCCGAGGAGCTGGCCCGGGCGGCCATACCCCACCGTCTGGCCGGCAGCGAACTCGGCCCGGCGAGTGACGTGCGAGGGGAGGGCGGGACCGACGACGAGACCGGGCGGACACGACCTGAGCTCGGACCCGAGGGCCAAGCGCTGGACGAGGGCGGCGACGGCGTCGTGCTCACGACGTTCCACCGGGCCAAGGGCCTGCAGTGGACCACGGTCTTCGTCATCGGTCTGTCTCAGGGCCTGGTCCCGCTGGCTTCGAGTCGCACCGCGGCGGCACGCGACGAGGAGCGACGTCTGCTGTACGTCGCCCTCACCCGGGCGGAGGACGAGCTCACCTGCTCATGGGTGCGCCATGACCCCACGACGGGTCGGCCCCGTCGACCCTCGCCCTGGTTGGCTGACATCGAGGCGGCACGGGACGCGCTCGAGGCCCAGGCCTCTCCACCGGAGCCTTCCGACCTCTCGTCCCGGCTGGCCGATCTGCGGGCGCTGCTCGGACCGCGCTGACCGGGGACGGCCCCCCACCCTCGCTTCTAGAGTCAGGCACGGTGAACTGCGCATGAGCGACATCGTCGAGCAACTACGAGCGATCGTCGGTGACCGGTGGGTGCTCGCCGGTGCCACCGTCCCGGACGACTACACCCACGACGAGTCACTCACCGCCGAGCCTGCGTCGCCCCTCGCCGTCGTGCGGCCGGCCAACACCGCCGAGGTGGCGGCGATCCTCCGCCTGGCCGACGAGGACCGGGTGCCGGTGGTCGCCCGCGGGAGCGGTACGGGGCTCTCGGGCGCCTGCGTGCCCGTGCCGGGCTGCCTCCTCGTCGCCTTCGACCGCATGCAGCGGATCCTGGAGGTGGACACGCAGAACCACGTGGCCGTGGTCGAGCCGGGGGTCACGCTCGCCCAGCTGGACGAGGCGCTGGCCCCCCACGGGCTCTTCTATTCGGTGGCTCCAGGGGAGTCGAGCGCCTCCGTCGGCGGCAACGTCGGGACCAACGCCGGTGGCATGCGGGCCATCCGCTACGGGGTGACGCGTCACAACGTGCTCGGCCTCGAGGCCGTGCTCGCGGGGGGCGAGGTGATCCGCACCGGCGGCAAGTTCGTCAAGTCTTCCGCCGGCTACGACCTCACCCAGCTCCTCGTGGGGTCCGAGGGAACCCTCGCCCTCGTCACCGAGGTCACCGTCAAGCTCCAGCCGCGACCGGTCCACGTGGCCACCCTCCTCGCTCCGTTCGACGCTCTCCGCGCCGTCACCGAGGCGGTGCCCCGGCTGATGGCCACCGGCGTGGCGCCCCTCGTGCTGGAGTATCTCGACGCCGTCACGATGGCCGGCGTGACGAGGAGCGCAGGCGTCGAACTCGCCATCCCCGACGACGTGCAGCAGCAGGCCGTCGCCTACCTGCTCGTGGTCCTCGAGAGCACCCACGAGGACCGCCTCCTCGAGGACGTGGAGGAAGTCGGCGGACTGCTTACCGAACTCGGCGCCCTCGACGTGTACGTCCTCCAGCCGACGGCGGGCGCGCAACTGATCTCGGCTCGTGAGCGGGCCTTCTACGTGGCCAAGGCGGCGGGAGCCGACGACATCCTGGACGTCGTCGTGCCCCGAGCGGCCATGACCGACTATCTGGCCGAGGTCGGACGGCTCGCCGGGGACGCCGGGGCGTTTCTCGCCGTCTGCGGCCACGTGGGCGACGGCAACGTCCACATCTCGGTCTTCCTCGCCGACCCTGACGCTCGGCACGAGCTCGAGCAGTCGATCATCGCCGCGGGGCTCGCGGCCGGCGGGGCCATCTCCGGTGAGCACGGCATCGGCACGGCCAAACTGGCTTTCTTCACCGAGCTCGAGGACCCGGTCAAGTTGGAACTGCAGCGGCGCATCAAGGCGGTGTTCGACCCGCACGGCATCCTCGGTCCCGGCCGGTTGCTCCAGCCCCTCGACCACAGCGCCTCGCCTCAATGAACGGCGCAGCTGCCCTCATCCGGACGCTCGTCGATTCGGGCGTCGACGTCTGCTTCGCCAACCCGGGGACCTCCGAGATGCACTTCGTCGCCGCCCTCGATGACGTCACGAGCATGCGAGGCATCCTCTGCCTCTTCGAGGGGGTGGCCACCGGCGCCGCCGACGGCTACGCCAGGGTGACCGGGCGACCTGCAGCCACGCTGCTCCACCTCGGGCCAGGGCTCGGGAACGGCCTGGCCAACCTGCACAACGCCCGGCGGGCGCATTCACCCGTCGTCAACATCGTGGGCGACCACGCCACCTATCACCATCGCCTCGACGCCCCGCTCGAGTCGGACATCGAGAGCCTGGCCCGGCCGGTGTCTGGCTGGTACCGGGCCTCCACCCGGGCCGACGACGTGGCCCAGGACGCGGCCGACGCCGTGGCGGCGGCGTTCGGGCCGCCCGGGCGGGTGGCCACGCTCGTGCTGCCGGCCGACGTCTCGTGGTCGGAGACGACCACCGGACCCGCTCCACCCGCTCGTCGTGCCCTGCCGGCTCTCGTCGACCCGGCCACCGTCGACGAGATCGCCCGAGCGCTCTCCTCGGGCGGGCCCTCGATCCTCGTCCTCGGCGGCGCGGCGACGAGCGAGCGTGGCCTGCGGGCGGCCAGCCGGGTGGCGAACACCATCGGTGCCCGACTGCTCGGGGAGACGTTCCCCGCCCGCCTGGAACGGGGCGCCGGACGACCCGAGCTCCAGCGCATCGGCTACTACGGCCAACCGGGCCTCGAGCCCGGTGACCGGCGGGTGGTCCTCGTCGACGCCCATCGCCCCGTCGCCTTCTTCGCCTATCCCGACCAGGCCGGTGACTTCGTCCCCGAGGCGTGCGAGGTCCACGTCCTCGCCGACGGCCGCCACGACGCCGTGGCGGCCCTCGAGTCCCTGGCCGAGGCGGTCGGGGCCAAGGAGGACGACTACTCGGTGGCCCCGGCAAGGCGGCCGGACCGGCCGACCGGCGCCCTCAACGCCGTCAGCCTCGCCGACGCGGTCGGTGCGCTCCTCCCCGAGGGAGCCGTCGTCGTCGACGAGGCGAACACCGCCGGGGTGCTGCTGCCGGCGGCCACGGCCGGCGCACCGCCGCACGTCTGGCTCACGCTGACCGGCGGGGCCATCGGCCAGGGCATGCCGTCGGCCACCGGCGCGGCCATCGGCGCGCCCGACGCCAAGGTGGTCAACCTGCAGGCCGACGGCAGCGCCATGTATACGTTCCAGTCCCTCTGGACCCAGGCCCGGGAGGGTCTCGACGTGACCACGGTCGTGCTCGCCAACCGCTCCTACGCCATCTTGAACCTCGAGCTCGCCCGGGTCGGGGCGAGCGGTGCGGACCGCGCCGCCCGCATGCTCGAGCTCACACCGCCGGACATCGACTTCGTGTCGCTGGCCGCTGGGCTCGGGGTCCCGGCGAGCCGGGCGATGACCGCCGACGAGCTCGTCGACCGATTGGAGGAAGCGTTCGCCACACGGGGTCCGAAGCTGATCGAGGCAGTGTTACCTCCGGGCCTCGGCTGAGCGACCTTGCGCGGGGCGCTGCGAGGAGCGACCCCCGCTCGGAAGGACCGCCTACGGCTGAGTCAGCGTGACTTCTGTCCCAATGGCAACCGCCCGGGGGCTGGACCGCAGTAGCACTGCTCCGTGGACGGTTCCGTAGTTGCCAGGAGAGGACCGAAGTTCGATCGCCCGCCTGTCCTCGCCTACCGGCCAGGTTCGGGTCACGGGTCCCTGAGCCCGAACGTCAACCGACGACGTCGACGACCACCGGGGCGTGGTCCGAGGGCTTGTTGCCCGCGGCGCTCTTCTTACGCGCGTTGCGGTCGACGGCCACGGCCGTCGAGCGGTCGGCCAGCCCCTTGGTAAGGAGGGCGAGGTCGATCCGCATGCCTCGCCCCTGGTGGAAGTCGCCGGCCCGGTAGTCCCACCACGAGAAGATCCCGCCCTCGTCGTGGTGGCGGCGGAAGACGTCCACGAGGCCCCAGTCGACGATGGCCTCGAGGGCCTGTCGCTCCTGCGGGCTCGTGTGCGTCGAGTGCTGGAAGGCGGCTGGGTCCCACACGTCGCGGTCGTCCGGTGCCACGTTGAAGTCGCCGCAGACCACGAGGTCCTCTGAGGGTTTGGCCCGCTCCGCCAGGTAGGAGCGGAGTCCGGCGAGCCACGTCAGCTTGAGGGGGTACTGGTCCGAGTCGAGGCTGCGCCCGTTGGGCACGTACACCGAGTGCACGCGGACGCCGTCACAGGTGGCGGCGACGATCCGGCAACCCTGTTCGTCGAGGGCCGAGCCGAAGCCGGGTACGGGATCGACGAGACCGACCCGGCTGGCCACGGCCACGCCGTTCCAGCGGCCGTCGCCGTAGTGGGCCACCTGGTAGCCCAGCTCGGCCAGGGCCTCTTCGGGGAAGGCGTCGTCGGCCAGCTTGGTCTCCTGCAGGCAGAGCACGTCGGGCCCGTTGGCCTCCGCCCACTCGAGCACGTAGGGCAGCCGGGCGGGGAGCGAGTTCACGTTCCAGGTGACGATGCGCATGAGCCTCAGCCGTCGACCATCACGAACAACAGGTCGGCCTCGCAGGCGGTCACCCCGCCGACATGAGCCCGGCCGTGACCCGTCCCGGCCCGGGACGACAGGCGCCCGAGGGTCACCTCGAGCTCGAGGGTCTCCCCCGGCACGACCTGGCGGCGGAAGCGCGCCCGGTCCACGCCGCCGAAGAGCGGCAGCCGGTTGGCGAAGCGCTCGTCGGTGAGCACGGCCACCGCGCCGAGTTGGGCGAGGGACTCCACCATGAGCACGCCCGGGAGCGTGGGTCGGCCCGGAAAGTGCCCGGTGAAGAACGGCTCGGTCCCGTCGAGCTGCCAGCGCCCCACGGCGCCGGCGCCAGGCTCGACCGACACCACCTCGGTCAGGAAGAGGAAGGGCGGCCGATGGGGCAGGACGTCGCTCGGTCGCATCGGCGGCTGCCGACCTACGCGGAGGCGCCGACCGCGGCGACGCCGGGCAACGCGAGCTCGGCCACCCGTCGCGGCGGGTCGAGGCTCACGAGCACGAAGGGCCGACGCTCACCTTTCGTGACGACCTCGCGGGCCTTGCGGGGCGGGGGATCTCCCAGCCCGGTGAGCGGGATGTAACAGTGCAGGAGACCACCGGCGTCGGGCAGCGCGACGTCCACCATCGCCCCGTGCGAGGTGTAGGAGACCACCTCGCCCTCGACCTCGCTCCCCAGGGGATAGGCGGCGACGAAGTTGATGAAGGGGACCGGCTCGTTGACCGCCGGCGGCGGCCCCGTCGACGAGCGGTGACGGTGCTTCTTCGTCTCCTTCCCCTTGACCTTCGTGTCCTTGCCCTTGCCCGCCGGCTCGGGCGCCGGCGGGCTCAGCACCTCGGCGAGCGCCTCGTCGATGGCCCGTCGCACCTGCTTGTCCCGAGGCGGTCGACGGGTAGTCGCTCGCGTCGTGGCGCCCTGTCCCGCGGCACCGTTCGCCGCGGCCACGCTCTTCGCCGCGACCTTCTTGCCCGGGGACTTCCTTGCCGGGGCTTTCTTCGCCGGGACCTTGGCCGCCGCCTGCTTGGCCGCGGACTTCTTGGTGGCGCCTCTCTTGGCCACCGCCTTCTTGGTCGTCGACTTCTTGGCGGCCTTCTTCGCCGCGGCCTTCCTGGCCTTCTTGGCCGGGGCGACGGCCCGGCCGGTCGTCCGGTCGAGGACGTCGCCCACCACCGCCGGCTCGCCGCTCGCCCGTTTCGCCGGCTTCTTGGCCGCCTTCTTGGCCGCCTTGGCCACCTTCTTCGCCGCCTTGGCGAGCTCGGCCGCCTTCACCCGGGCGGGCAGGGTCCCGGCCGCCGGTTCTCGCTTGGCCTTGGTCTGGCGGCTCTTGGCCCCGCGGACCGGCGTCCGCGGGGTGAAGATCCAGCCGACGCCGGGGACGGGCTTGCCTCCGATCAGTCGCCCCGGGTCGAACAGCCACGGGTGCTCGGAGTGGAACTCCTGGAAGGAGTCGTTCGACAGGACGACGGCGCCCGTGCGCTCGGCGATGCGGAGCACGAAGGCGTCGCCTCGTCCGATGGCCCCGGCCGGCGGCGACACCAGCTCACCGTGGAGCTCGGCCTCCTCGAGCTGGCGCCGCTCCGACGGGTCGACCCGGTGCTCGAAGGACGCGTCGACGACGACCACGATCTGGGCGTCGCCGTTCTCGGCGGCGAAGGCCCGCACCGCCTCGTCGAGCTGGGCCAGGCTGGGCGTCGTCCTCCCCTCGGTGGCCAGGTTCGACCCGTCGACCACCACGTAGTGCCGCTCAGCCATGTCGACCGTCAGTCAACCATGGCCCGGGAGGGCAGGGTGGGAAAGTCCCGCTCAGCCGACCGCCCGGTCGAGGAGATCGGCCTGCTCGAGCTGGTGCAGGCCGGCGCTACCCGTGGCCGGGCTGGCCGACTCCGGTCGGCTGACGTGGCGGAGCTCATAGCGGTCCCGCAGGAGCCGGTGCAGGCGGGCGTGGACGAAGGACCAGGCCCCCATGTTCTCGGGCTCCTCCTGGAGCCAGACCACCTCACGAGCCGCCGGGTATCGGGCGAGCACCGTGCCGATGGCCTCCTCGGGCCACGGGTACAGCTGCTCGACCCGGACGACGGCCACCTGCCCGGGTGAAAGGGCCTCCCCCGCCCCGGTGGCGGGCGGCGCCTCGCCGGCGAGCCGCTGGTCGCGTCGGTGGAGCGCTTCGTGGGCCACCTTCCCGCTCGCCAGCACGACCCGGGCCACGGCTCCGGGGTCGGCGACGCCGGCGTCGTCGAGGACCTCGGCGAAGCCTCCACCGGCCAGCTCGTCGAGGGTCGATCGTGACGCCGGGGAGCGCAGCAGGGACTTCGGGGTGGCGACGACGAGCGGGGTGCTGCGGGCCCGGTGGACCTGGGAGCGCAGGAGGTGGAAGTACTGGGCGGCCGTCGACGGCTCGGCCACCCGGAGGTTGTTGCGGGCCGCGAGCGACAGGAACCGCTCGATGCGGGCCGAGGAGTGCTCGGGGCCCTGGCCCTCGTAGCCGTGCGGCAGGAGGAGCACGAGCCCGGCGTGCTGGCCCCACTTGTCCTCGGCGGCCACGAGGAAGTTGTCGATGATCACCTCGGCCGCGTTCACGAAGTCGCCGAACTGGGCCTCCCAGGCCACGAGGGCGTCGGGGGCTTCGACCGAGTACCCGTACTCGAAGCCGACGGCGGCGTACTCGGAGAGCAGCGAATCACGGACGGTGAAGTAACCCGGGGGTTGCTCGTCGTCGAGCCAGGCCGCGCCGCCCGGTACCCGCGACAGGCCCTCGGCCAGGTGCGAGAGCGGCACATACTCCCGCCCGTTCTCGTAGTCCACGAGGACCGCATGGCGCTGGCTGAAGGTGCCGCGCCTCGTGTCCTGTCCCGTCAGGCGGACGTCGACCCCCTCGGCCAGGATCGACCCGAAGGCGAGGGCCTCGGCCAGCGCCCAGTCGACATGCCCTCCGTCCACGAGCTCGGCCCGCTGCGCGAACTGGCGCTCCAGCTTCGGATGGAGCGTGAAGCCCTCGGGTACCGCCCACGTCACCGCGGCGAGGGCCCGGAGCTCGTCCTCGGGCACGCCGGTGCCGGCGGCGGGGGCCGGCGGGGGCGGCTCGGCCTCGTGGAGCACGAGCGCCGGAGCCGGTGGCTCCGCCCGGACCTCGTCGAGGGCCGCCTGCAGCCTGGCGTTGAAGTCGTCGAGGGCCCGCTCGGCCTCCTCGAGGGTGATGTCACCGCGCCGCACGAGGGCCTCCGTGTAGAGCTTGCGCACCGAGCGCTTGGCGTCGATCCGCTTGTACATGAGCGGCTGGGTGTAGCTCGGGTCGTCGCCCTCGTTGTGGCCGTAGCGGCGATAGCACACGAGGTCGATGACGACGTCCTTCTTGAACTCCTGGCGGAAGCCGAAGGCCAGTCGGGCGGCCCGCACGCAGGCCTCGGGGTCGTCCCCGTTCACGTGGAAGATCGGCGCCTGGACCATCTTGGCCACGTCGGTCGGGTAGACCGACGTGCGGGCGGCCTCCGGGGCGGTCGTGAACCCGAGCTGGTTGTTGATCACGATGTGGACGGTCCCCCCGACCCGGTAGCCGGAGAGACCCGAGAGGTTGAGGGTCTCGGCCACTACGCCCTGTCCGGCGAAGGCCGCGTCGCCGTGGAGGAGGAGGGCGAGGACCGGGAACCGGTCGGTCGGTCGCACGACGGCGTCGGGGGTGCCGTCGGTCGGCGACATCATGCGGTCCTGCTTGGCCCGGGCCATCCCTTCGACCACCGGGTCGACGGCTTCGAGGTGGGACGGGTTCGAGGCCATCGTGACCGGCAACTCGATGCCCGAGCGGCCGATGAACTTGCCCATCGCCCCCTTGTGGTACTTCACGTCGCCCGACCCCTGGACGGACTCCGGGTCGAGGTTGCCTTCGAACTCCTCGAAGATGTCCTGGTAGGACTTGCCCACGATGTTGGCGAGGACGTTCAGCCGGCCTCGGTGGGCCATGCCCATCACGACCTCGTCGGTCCCGGTCGCCGCCGCTTCGTCGAGCACCGTGTCGAGGAGGACGATCGTCGACTCTGCCCCCTCGAGGCCGAAGCGCTTCTGGCCCACGTAGCGGGTGTGGAGGAAGCGCTCGAAGACTTCGGCCTCGTTCAGCAGGTCGAGCACATGGCGCTGCTCGTCGGGAGCGATGCGGGGCGGCACCCCCTCGACGTGCTCCTGGATCCACCGCTTCTGGTCGGGATCCTGGATGTGCATGTACTCGATGCCGAGGGTCCGGCAGTAGGCGTCGCGGAGCAGGTGGAGGATCTCCTCCAGCGTGGCCACGTCCCGTCCGGCGAGGCCGTCGGCCACGAAGCGCCGTGAGAGGTCCCAGATCGTGAGCCCGTAGGTGAGCGGGTCGAGCTCGGGGTGGATGTGCGGCGGCTCGACGTCGAGCGGGTCGAGGTGGGCGATCAGGTGCCCGCGCACCCGGTACATGTTGATCAGCGTCTGGACGTGCACCTGCTTCTCGAGGCGCTGGTGCTCGCCCTCGGCCGGGTCGTCCGCCGCGTTGACGTCGGTGTGCCAGCGGACGGCCTCGTAGGGCACACCCATCGAGGCGAAGACGTCGTCGTAGAAGTGGTGGTCGCCCTGCAGGCACTCGGCCACGTGGGCGAGGAAGAGCCCCGACTCGGCGCCCTGGATGATCCGGTGGTCGTAGGTGGACGTGAGCGTGACCACCTTGCCGATGCCGAGCTCGGCGAGCACCCGGGGGTCGGTGGCCTCGAAGCCGGCCGGGTACCCCAGTGCGCCGACGCCGATGATGGCGCCTTGGCCCGGCAGGAGCCGGGGCACCGACTGGACCGTGCCGATGGTGCCCGGATTCGTGAGCGTCACGGTGGTCCCCGTGAAGTCGTCGGGCCCCGCCTTGTTGGAGTGCACCTTGCGCACGAACTCCTCGTAGGCGAGCACGAAGCCCCGGAAGTCGAGCGTGTCCGCCTCGCAGATGCACGGGACGAGGAGCGTGCGCGAGCCGTCGGACTTCTCGACGTCGACGGCCAGGCCGAGCCCCACGTGGCCGTGGTGCACGACCCCCGGGGTGCCCTTATCGTCCACCGCGGCCACGAACGTGGAGTTGAGGGCGGGGACGAGCCCGAGCGCCCGGACGACGGCATAGCCGATGAGGTGGGTGAAGCTCACCTTGGCCCCCGAGGTCCGGGCCAGCTGGTTGTTCAGGATCTGGCGGTTGACCTCGAGGAGCTTGGCCGGCACCGTCCGGAAGCTCGTGGCCGTCGGCACGCCGAGGCTGGCCTCCATGTTGGCCACGATCCGGGCGGCCGCCCCCCGGAGCGGTTGTGGTGCATCACCGTCGCTCGCCGCTGCGGGGGCCCGGGTGGTGGGTGCCGGTGCCGAGGGGGGGGCGGCCACCTGCCCGTCGGCTGCGGGGGGCTTGGCCGGGGCGGCGACCGAGGCGGGCGCTGGCTGGGGGACGGGGGCCGGCTGGTAGTCGGCGAAGAACTCCCGCCAGCTCTCGCTGACCGAACTCGGGTCGACGAGGTAGCGGTCGTACATGTCGTCGACGAGCCAGGCATTCGGGCCGAACGACCCGCTCACCTTGCTCGCTGCGTCACCGTCGTGTGCACCGGCGGCGCGCTCGGAACCACCCGCTTCGGCCACGCAACAAGCCTACCGGCGGGGCCTCCGGACCCCGGCCGCCCGCGACACGTCCGAGCGCTCCCGGGTGCCGATAGCGTCGCCAGCGATGGCCTACCCGGGCGGGCTCCACGTGATCGACCGCTGGGGCGACCGCGCCCCCTCGGACCGAGGCACCGCGACGACCGTCGTACTCGTCCACGGGTCGCTCGACCGGGCCGAGAGCTTTCGCCGCGTCGCCCGGCGGCTCCCGAACGAGCGGGTGGTGGCCTACGACCGACGCGGCTACCACCGGTCGAGAACCGGGACGGCCGGGCTCGCCGCCCACGTGGCCGACCTGCTGGCGGTGACGGCCGAGGCGGCGGGCGGCGGGCCGGCGGTGGCGGTCGGTCACAGCTTCGGCAGCGACGTGGTGGCCGGCGCGGCCCTGGCCGACCCCTCCCGCTTCGAGGCCGTGGGAATGTACGAAGCGCCCATGCCCTGGCTCGGCTTCTTCCGGAACGACATGCCGACGGCGCCCCCGCCGCCGGAGGCCGACCCGTCCGAGGCCGTCGAGCACTTCTTCCGCCGGATGGTCGGTGACGCCGCCTGGGAGCGGCTGTCCCCGGCCTCCAAGCAGGAGCGGTTGCTCGACGGGCCGGCGCTCCTCGGCGACCAGCGCATCCTCCGAGGCCCGGCCCCCTTCGACATCACCGCCCTCCGAGTGCCGCTCGTGGTGGGCCGCAGCTCCCACGCCGTGCCCCACCACCGCGGCACCGTCGAGTGGCTGATCGGTCATGTCCCCGGGGCCACGCTCTACGAGATCGAAGGCGCTCCGCATGGCGCCCATCTCTCGCACCCCGACCACTTCGCCGGGCTCGTTCGTGCGGTGCTGGCCCGGACCAGCACCGACGAGCCGCCGGCGGCCGACGAGCTGGAGGGAAGCAGCCGTTGAGGGTGCTCATTGCCGGGTCCCACGGCCTCATCGGCACGGCCCTCTGCGAGCGCCTGCACCTCGAGGGCCATGAGGTCGTGCGGCTCGTGCGGACGCGGCCCGACGACGGCGCCGGCACGGGGCTCGTCCGGTGGGATCCGCAGCGCGGCCATCTCGACGAGGACGCCCTCGAAGGGGCCGGACCCTACGACGGGGTGGTCAACCTGGCTGGGGCGGGCATCGGCAACCGCAGATGGAGCGAGGCCCGTCGCACCGAGCTCTCCGCCAGCCGTATCGAGAGCACCCGCCTCCTCGCCGAGTGGGCGGCGGGTGCCCCGTCGGCGCCCGTGATGATCAACGCCTCGGCGGTCGGCTACTACGGCGACCGGGGTGACGAGATCCTGACCGAGGTCAGTACCCCAGGCGATGGCTTCCTGGCCGAGCTCTGCGTCGAGTGGGAGGCGGCGACGGCCGCCGCCCGTTCGGCCGGCCTCCGGGTAGTGCTCCTCCGCAGTGGCGTCGTCCTCTCCCCCCGAGGCGGTCTGCTCGGCCGTCTCCTGCTGCCGTTCCGCCTCGGCCTCGGGGCACGACTCGGCGGCGGACGGCAGTGGCTGACGTGGATCTCGCTCGACGATGAGGTCGAGGTACTCCTGCGAGCCCTGACCGACGAGGACCTTCTCGGCCCGGTCAACGCCAGCGCGCCCGAACCAGTGACGAACGGCGAGTTCACCTCGACACTGGCGCGGGTCCTCCACCGCCCGGCCTTCCTCGTCATCCCGGTTCCAATCGTCTCCGGAGCCTTGGGGAAGGAGATGGCGGCGGAGTTCGTCTTCGCCAGCCAACGGGCCCAACCGGCCCGACTGGAAGCGGCCGGGCATCACTTCGCCCACCGCCGATTGGACGACGCGCTCGAGGCGCTGCTCACCCCGCCCGGATGAACCGGGCCGGGCCGGGCCGGCACGCCGCGGGCGGTCGGGCGTTCGCGATCCGCTCGTGACGCCGGTGTGGGCGACGTTCGTCGCCGGCGCCGTGGCCCTCTGCCCGACAATGCACGCGACTGGGCCTTGTCGTCACGCCGATTCGATGGTCGCCGCCCTCGTCGTCCTTACGCTCACCCACTGATCGCCCCTCGGCAGGGGTCCGGCGAACGTCGGGTCAGGGGGAGAGGGGCCGGGGCTCGGTGGCGACGGCCGCGGCGAGGCGCTTCGAACGCGACCGCGTGGAGAGCAGTTCCTCTTGCGCGCCTTCCTCGCCCTTCACCCCCGCCACGAGGGGCGACGTCGTGAGGGCGAGGGCACCGGCGAAGAGGACGAGCAGCGACAGGGCCTCCAGGGGTCCCCAGGGGCCCGACGTGCGGAGCTGGTCCCCGAAGAGCCCGATGCCGATCAGGATGCTGGCGAGCGGGTCGATGAGGACGAGCGCCGACTGCGAGGCGGCGATCGGGCCGGCGTGGTAGGCGTTCTGCGCGAGGAAGACCGAGAGCACCCCGGCGACGGCGAGGGCGTACGTCTGCCAGTGGCGGAACATGGACACCCAGTCGTTGGCGATGTAGTCGGTCACCACCTTCGTGAGTCCGGCCGTGAAGGCGAAACCGATGGCTCCGGCCGCGCCGAACATGGCGGCCCGCCACCAGCGGGGTCCGCGGAGGGCCAGGGCCACCGTGATGACGATGGCCCCGCCGCAGGCGACGCCCACCAACAGCCACTGGGCGTTGGTGGGCACGTTGTTGCCCCCACCGGGTTGAGCGAACACCAGGAACCCGGCGAGCCCACCCGCCGCCGCGAGGGCGGCCAACCACTCCCGCAGGCCCACCCGGAACCGGAACCAGGTGCCGAGGAGGAGGACGAGGAACAGCAGCTCGGTCGTGAGGATCGGCTGCACCTCGGCGAGGCGGCCGAAGTGGAGCGCCAACGCCTGCATGAGGAACGAGACCACCATGAGGAAGAAGCCGAGGAGCCAGATGCCCCGCCGCATGGCGTGGGTGAGGAGCGAGAGCTTGAGGGTCGCGTCCTTTGGGGCATCTTCCACCCCCATACGTTGGAAGATGCTCGTCAGGGCGTTGGCCAGGGCACAGGCCAGGGCTAAGGCATAGACCATCGGACCGACCTCATTGTACGTGAGCGTCCCACCGAACCGACCCTGAGCGCCCCGCCTGACAGGGCCACTGAGCAGGGGTTCAACGAATGAGGCGGGGTTGCTCGGGCTCCGGGGTGGAGGGGTCCGCCGCGAAGGTCCATGCTGACACCCGTCAGGGTGGCAGACGGGCCGCCCGCAAACGTCCGAGACCGCACGCCGCGTGCGGGCGGAGGAGGTGGCCTCGGTGCAGGCGGACGTCACGCTGGAGGAGTTCGAAGTGGAGGCCGCGGCCTTCTTGCAGGCCAACGCCAAGCCGAAGGTCGAGGCCCGCTTCGAGTGGGGCGTGGGCTCGGACCGGGTGGCCCTCTTCGCCGACAAGTCCCCCGAGGAGGACCGGGCCGAGCTGGCCGCCGCCCGCCAGTGGGCCGAGCAGGTCTACGACGCCGGCTTCGGCTGGGTGAGCGGCCCACCCGACTACGGAGGCCGTGGGCTGGGCCGGGAGTTCGCCCGGGCATGGCAGACCCTTCAGGCCGGCTACGACACGCCACCGCTCGGCGTGTTCAGCGTGGGGCTCGGGATGGTGGCCCCGACCGTCCTCGCCCACGGCACCGACGAGCAGAAGGCCCACTACCTCCCGGCCCTCTACCGGGGCGATCTCGTCGGGTGCCAGCTCTTCAGCGAACCCGGGGCGGGCAGCGACCTCGCCTCGCTCACGACCCGGGCCGTGCGCGACGGCGACGAGTGGGTGGTCAACGGCCAGAAGGTGTGGACCTCCTACGCCCACCTGGCCGACGTCGGCGAGATCATCTGCCGCACGGACCCCGACCTTGAGAAGCACCAGGGCCTCACCGCCTTCCTCATCGACATGCACCAGCCCGGGGTCGAGGTGCGGCCGCTGCGCCAGATGACCGGCGGCGCCTCGTTCAACGAGGTCTTCTTCACTGACGCCCACATCCCCGACCGCCTGCGCCTGGGCGGGGTCAGCGAGGGCTGGGGCGTGGCGTTGACCACGCTGATGAACGAGCGGGCGGCCATCGGCGCCACCGGCGGCGGGGGCGGCGGCACCTCCACCACCAGGCTGATCGAGCTGGTCCGTCATCTGGGCAAGGACCAGGACCCGCTGGTCCGCCAGCGCCTCGCCGAGGTGATCATCAACAGCAAGGTCGCCGGCTACACCAACCTGCGGGCCATGGCCCGCATCGCCGCCGGCGGGGTGCCGGGACCCGAGATGTCGATCTCGAAGCTGGCCCTCACGGCCAACATGGTGAGGATCTGCGAGCTCGCTTCGACGGTCCTCGGCCCCGAGCTCGTGGCCAACAGCGGCCGTTGGGGCACCTACGCCTGGACGGAGCTCCTCCTCGGGGTGCCGGCCATGCGCATCGCCGGCGGCTCCGACGAGGTCCTCCGCAACATCTTGGGCGAGCGGGTGCTCGGCCTGCCGAAGGAGCCCAAGCCGGCCGGCGCCACGGGCTGAGCCCGGCCGCTCCCGGGCCCTTGTCTCAAATTGTTGCAATGATACGAGGGCCGCTGGCGCCGGAGGTTCCGAATCTGCAGGAAAACGCCACGAACGGCCTAGCCGGCGCCGCAACGACGCAGGGATTCCCTGTGCGCTGCCTCAAAATGTGGTAGCAAAAGTATGGCGAACGTGTTACGTTCTTGCCGCGGCCGTCCCCTCGGCCGACACAGATCGGACGTCACCCCACTTTCGACGTGGCTGGTGACCATTTGGGATGGGAGTGGGGATGCGTGGACACCGGATGTTGCGCAAGACGCTGATCAGCGTGCTTGCGCTGGGAGCGGCCACCCTGGGCCTGACCGCCGTGTCGGCGGCGCCGAGTGGTGCGGCCTCCAATGCGCCAGTCACCTGGGCGGAGCTGCCTTCGGCCACCCCGAACTTCATCTTCCCCTTCTACCCGGGGTCCCTCTGCTCGGTGGCCAACACCGACCAGTTCCAGTTCCTCATGTACCGGCCTCTCTACTGGATCGGTGAGGCCTCGAACTACAACGTGAACACCAACCTTTCCCTGGCAAACCTCCCCGTGTACTCGAACAACGACACCACGGTCACGGTGACGCTGAAGAACAACTACAAGTGGTCGAACGGCGAGCAGGTGAGCGCGGCCGACGTGCTGTTCTTCATGAACATCTACCACGCCCAGAAGGCCAACTACTGCGGCTTCGTGCCGGGCAACATGCCCGACGACGTGAAGAACGTGACGGCCAGCGGCCAGACCGTGACCTTCACGTTGAGCTCGCCGGTCAACCAGTACTGGTTCACCTACAACGAGCTCTCCCAGATCAACCCGCTGCCCACCGCCTGGGACGTCACCGGCGCCGGGCAGGCCTCTGGCTCGGGCGGCTGCTCTTCGGCGGCCTTCGGCACCGACGACAGCGGTTGTACGTCGGTCTACACGTACCTGTCCAACTCGGCCGGGTTCAACGCCAACAACCCGAACGCCACCAACAACTCGCTCTCGACCTACGCCACCAACCCGCTCTGGCAGGTGGTGGACGGGCCGTGGCACCTCACCAGCTTCAACGCCGACGGCACCGCCTCGTTCGCGCCGAACAAGAAGTACGGCGGCCCGACGAAGGCGACCATCTCCAAGTTCACCGAACTGCCCTACACCTCGGACAACGCGGAGTTCAACGCCCTGGTCGGCGGGCAGCTGAGCATCGGCTACCTACCATTCCAGGACGTCACCGGCACCGCCCCCCCGGCGCCGGCCGCCGGGCCCAACAACTCCCGGGTGAGCAGCAGCTTCAAGCTGTCACCGCTCTACCTGTGGGGCATCAACTACTTCCCCTACAACTTCAACTCCACCGGTGACGGCGGGGTGGCGGGGAAGATCTTCAGCCAGCTCTACCTCCGCCAGGCGATGCAGCTCATGATGGACCAGCCGCTCTACATCAAGAAGCTGTTCCACGGCTACGCCATCCCGACCTACGGGCCGGTCCCGACGTACCCGTCCAACAACCTGTCGACGAGCAAGGAAAAGCAGAACCCGTTGGCCTACAACCCGTCGAAGGCCAAGTCGCTCCTCACCTCGCACGGCTGGACCGTCACGGCCAACGGCACGGACACCTGCAAGAGTCCGGGGACCGGCTCGAACCAGTGCGGCGCCGGGATCCCGGCCGGGGCCAAGCTGGCCTTCAGCCTGAACTACGCCACGGGGACGACGGCCTTCACCCAGATGATGCAGGACCTGAAGTCCTCCTGGTCGACGATCGGCATCAACGTCGCCATCCAGGGCCAGTCCTTCAACACCGTCGTGGGCGACGCCACCCCCTGTGCACAGGGCTGCGGGTGGGAGCTGCAGAACTGGGCCGGTGGCTGGACCTACCAGCCAGACACTTACCCGAGCGGCGACACGCTCTTCGGGAACGGCTCGGCGGCGAACTTCGGGAGCTACGGCCCGAGCGTGCCGGGCTTCTCGACCAACCAGTCGCTCATCACGGCGTCGATCACCCAGGACGTGAACCTGGCCGACTGGGAGAACTACATCTCCCCGCAGGTGCCGGTGTTCTGGCAGCCGAACCCGGCCGTGGCCCTCACCGAGATCAAGAACGGGCTGAACGACGTGGTGCCACAGAACGTGCTGTACGCCCTGACCCCCGAGAACTACCGCTGGGGCAGCTGACCTCCAGCGGCTCGGCTCACACGGCCTAGCTGTTAGCGGACGTGAAGACCCCCTCCTGACGATGCTGTCGGGAGGGGGTCTTCCGTTCGGCGGGTTTACCCAGGCCCACGAGCACCGACGGCGGTAAAGTGACGCCCACGTGATTGGCTTCCTCATCCGCCGGGTGGTCCAGGCGATCATCGTGATCGTGGGCGTGATCCTGATCACGTTCCTGCTGAGCAAGCTCATCCCCGGCGGCGAGGCGCGTCTCGTGCTCGGACCACGAGCGACGCCCGTGTCCATCGCCGAGTTCAACAAGGTCAACGGCCTCGACCGGGGGTTCTTCGACCAATTCTGGAACTACATCAAGGGCATCGTGTCCCACTTCAACCTGGGGTACTCGTTCAAGTACAACGAGGGGGTCACGCAGCTCATCTTCCAGAAGCTGCCGAAGACGCTGGCCCTCGTGGGCATCTCCACGCTCGTGGCCCTCGTCATTGCCATCCCCCTCGGCATCCTCCAGGTGGTGCGGCGCAACCACTTCGTCGACTACGCCACCACGGGACTGTCCTTCTTCTTCTACGCGATGCCCTCGTTCCTCCTCGGGACTCTCCTCATCCTGTGGTTCTCGCTCGACCTCAAGTGGTTCCCGGTGTCGCCGCCCATCGGGAGTGGCGGCTGGACCATCTTCACCGACCCGCGGGCCTTCGTCCTCCCCGTCATCACGCTTGCCGCCATCACGATCGCCGCCTTCAGTCGCTACATGCGCTCCTCGATGATGGACGCCATGACGGAGGACTACGTCCGGACGGCCCGAGCCAAGGGCGCCAGCAAGAACCGGGTGCTCTACGGGCACGCGCTGCGCAACGCCCTCATTCCGATCATCACGCTCGTCGGGCTCTCTCTCCCGGCCATCGTGAGTGGAGCCCTCATCACCGAGACGGTCTTCAACTACCCCGGCATGGGCCTCCTCACCGTGAACTCGGCGCTGAACGACGATGTGAACGTGGTGCTCGGCACGACACTCGTGGTGACCATCGCCACCGTCCTCGGGTCGCTCATCGCCGACATCCTCTACGCACTGGCCGATCCGCGCATTCGCTTGGGAGGGGGGTGAGATGAGCGAGCCCGAGGGCTTCGAGCACTTCGACGACCCGGTCTACACGACTGACACCGGCACGACGGCGCTCCCGCTCGGCTTCGAGGCCGTGTCGCCTGACGAGATGACCGGCCTCCCCACCGGTGGGGAGGCCCGGGCCCAAGGCAGCATGGCCCGGCAGATCCTACGGGTCTTCGTCGAGAACAAGCTGGCCGTGGCCGGCGTGATCATCGTCGTGTTCTTCGTGCTGTTCTGCTTCGTCGGGCCGCACATCTACGTCACGAACCAGACGAACGGCCAGGCCGCCCTGCAGTTCTCGACCCAGAACAGCCCACCCTCGAGCGCCCACCCCCTCGGGACCGACGACAACGGCTTCGACATCCTCGGGCGCCTCATGTTCGCCGGACAGGCCTCGCTGATCGTGGGCTTCGCTTCGGCCCTCGTGGCCACCGTGGTCGGCGTGATCTACGGCGCCACCGCCGGGTTCTTCGGTGGCGGGGCCGACGCCTTCATGATGCGGGTCGTCGACGTCGGCCTCTCCATACCGGTGCTCTTCCTCCTCATCGCCCTCGTCACGATCTTCCACGCCTCCGAGGTCCTCCTCATCCTCGTGATCGCCTTCGTCAGCTGGCTGATCCCGGCCCGGTTGATACGAGGCGAGACGCTCACGCTCAGGGTCCGCGAGTACGTCCAGGCGGTCAAGGTCATGGGGGGCTCACGGACGAGGATCGTGGGCCGCCACATCGTGCCCAACGCCGTCGGGACCATCGTGGTGTTCGCCACCTTCCAGGTGGCCGACTCGATCCTCCTGCTGGCGGCCCTCGGGTTCATCGGCCTCGGGATCCCGCCGCCGGGCACCGACTGGGGCACGATGCTCTCGAACGGCGTCAACTACGCCCTGCAGGGCTTCTGGTGGGAGATCTACCCGGCCGGGGCCTGCATCGTGCTGGTCGTGATCGCCTTCAACTTCATCGGCGACTCGCTGCGCGACGCCCTCGAGGTCCGGCTCCAGCGTCGCTGAGCGGCGTCAGTCGACGGCGGCGGCGGCCGTTCCGGCCAAGCTCACCGGGGTCTGCAGCGGGAAGTGACAGGCGGCCGTGTGACCCGGCCCGAAGTCGGTCATGGTCGGCTCGACCTGAGCGCAGATCTCCTGGGCCCGGGGGCAGCGGGTGCGGAACCGGCAGCCCGACGGCGGGTTGACGGCTGAGGGCAGCTCGCCCCGCACCCGCAGCTCCTTCTTGGCCTGCCAGCCGCTCATGTCGGCCGCTGGGACCGCGTCGAGCAGGCCCAGCGTGTACGGGTGGGCCGAGCGTTCGTAGACCTCCACCGCCGGGCCGAGCTCGACGATCTTGCCCAGGTACATCACCCCGATGGTGTCCGCCATGTAGCGGACCACCGCCAGGTCGTGGGAGATCATGATGAACGTGAGCCCGCGCCGTTCCTGCAGGTCCTTCATGAGGTTGAGGATCTGGGCCTGGATGGAGACGTCGAGGGCCGACACCGGCTCGTCGGCCACCACGAGCTTGGGCTCGAGGGCGAGGGCCCGGGCCAGGCCGATGCGCTGGCGCTGACCGCCGGAGAACTCGTGCGGGTATCGCCCGGTGGCCTCGGGGCTCAGCCCCACCTCGCGGAGCAATTCGGCCACCCGCTCCTTCTGCTCCTGGGCGTTGCCGACCTTCTGGACCTTGAGCGGCTCGCGAATGATCGGTCCCACCCGCATACGCGGGTCGAGGGAGGCGTAGGGGTCCTGGAACATGAGCTGGATGTCCCGCCGGTTCTGGCGACGGGCCCGGTCCGACAGCCTGGTCAGCTCCTGGCCCTCGAAGTGCACCTCGCCGGCGTTGGACTTCTCGAGCCCGACGAGGAGCTTGCCCACGGTGGTCTTGCCGCAACCCGACTCGCCGACCAGGCCGAAGGTCTCGCCCTGCCGGATGCGGAACGAGACGCCGCTGACCGCCTTCACACTGCCGGTTCGGCGTCGGATGACCGCCCCGGAGAGCACGGGGAACTCCTTCACGAGCCCCTCGACCCGCAGGATCTCGGGCGCTCCGGCCAGGGACTGGGCCCGCAACGCCTGGCTACGGTCGGCTACCCGGGGGACCCCCGGGATGTCCACCTTGGGCGCCACCTCGGGATGGTCGGCGACCGGGTGGAAGCAGGCGAACCGGTGCACCCTGGCCCGGGTGGACGGGGTCACCGAGAGCTCCGGCTCCTCCACTCGGCACTGCTCGGTGGCGTACTGGCAACGGGGCGAGAAACGGCAGTTCGTGTGGGGCAGCGAAAGATCGGGTGGGAGTCCCGGGATGCTGCGGAGGCGCTCCGAAGGGCTCTGGTCGAGCGTGGGCACCGACGCCAGGAGGGCCTCGGAGTAAGGGTGGCGCATGTGGGCGAAGAGCTCGGCGGTGTCGACCTCCTCGACCACCTTGCCGGCGTACATGACCACCACCCGGTCGGTCCGGCCGGCGATCACCCCCATGTCGTGGGTGATCAGCACCACGGCCATCCGCAGCCGCTGCCGCAGCTCGTCGATGAGGTCCAGGATCTGGGCCTGGATGGTGACGTCGAGGGCGGTCGTCGGCTCGTCGGCGATCAGGAGCTTCGGGTCGCAGGCGAGGGCCATGGCGATCATCACCCGTTGGCGGAGGCCTCCCGAGAGCTCGTGGGCGTACTGGTCGAGTCGCTCTTCGGGCCGGGGCATCTCGACCAGGCGCAGCACCTCGAGGGCCCTTTCCGTCGCCTGAGCCCTGGTGACGTCGCGGTGGAGGCGCACCCCTTCGGCGATCTGGCGACCGATCGTCATCGTGGGGTTGAGCGAGGTCATCGGGTCCTGGGGGATGAGGGCGACCTCGTCGCCCCGGACGAGCCGCATCTGCTTCTCCGGGAGGGGCGCCAGGTCCCGGCCGAGGAGGGTGACCGACCCCCCCGTCACGTGGCCGTTGCCCGGCAGGAGCCGCATGATGGAGAGCCCGGTCGTGCTCTTCCCGCACCCGGATTCGCCGACGATCCCGACGCACTCGCCTTCATCGACCTCGAAGGACACGCCGTCCACCGCGACCACCGTGGCGTTTCGCATCCGGAACTCCGTCCGGAGGTGGTCCACGGTGAGGACGTTGGGCACGTCGTCACACTAGTCGCCCGAGGCGGTCGCGACCGGGCCGGCTGACGGCAAAGTACCTGGTCAGCAGGGGTGCTGGCGGGTCCGTCCGACGGTCAGCGCCAGGGCAGTCCCTCGACGAAGGCCCAGCTCCGTCGGTGGATGGCCGAGAGGCCGTAGCCCCGCAGCGCGGTCTTGTGGACCGGTGAGGGATAGCCCTTGTTGAGCTCGAAGGCGTAGGGCGGGAAGTGCTCCGCCTCGGCCCGCATGTGGCGGTCCCGGACCACCTTGGCCAGCACCGAGGCCGCCGACACCGAGGCGCACAGGGCGTCGGCGTCGACGACCGGCACCACGATCCCGGGTGGGTCGACCTCGGGCAGCGGCAGCTCGGGGGGTGGCCCGTCCCGGGCCGGCCACCCCTCGTCGGAGGGTCCTCCGTCCACTTCGGCCCACTCGAGCGGCAGGGCCGGTGACGGCTCGCCCGGCCACTCCCGCAACGGCCGCTCAGCCAGGTAATTGAGCGGGCCGTCGAGAATGAGGGCGTCGGGCCGGACGCCAAGGCCGGCGAGGGCCCGGTAGGAGGCCAGGCGCAAGGCCGCGGTCATGCCGAAGAGGTCGCACTCGGCGGCGCTGGCGTGGCCGACGGACCAGTCGGCGCACCAGCGGGCCACGGCGTCGAAGATGTCCTCCCGCCGGGCCTCGGGGAGGAGCTTCGAGTCCCGGAGCCAGCGGGGCAGGCCGTTGCGACGGCAGCCGGTGCGGACGACGGCTACCCCGACGCTGACGGGGCCGGCCCACGCCCCGCGGCCTACCTCGTCGAGCCCGGCCACCACCGCGTGGCCCTCCTTCCAGAGGCGGCGCTCCCGGTCGAGGCTCGGCCGACGGTCGGGCGGCGCGGCCTTGTCGGGAGGGGCGGCGGTCGCCCGGGCCGCCGTCACGCCGGTCGAACCGGGGATCGACGGGACTGCGGTCCTGCGGTCGGCACCAGGCCGAACATAGCCCGGCCCCCGTGGGCCGGGACCGACCGCCGGGACCGACCGCCGGGACCGACCGACGGTACCCTCGAGTTATGCCGTCGGGCGTGCTGGGCCTCCCGGCCGCGACGTCGCGGCCGGTCTCGGGCGGGGCCGCGCTGGTGCTCCTCGTCCTGGTCGGCTTCGGCTACGCCACGATCGTCTGGCGGCGCAACCGGGCCCGCAAGGCCGAGCAGGCGTGGGACGAGCGCGACGCCATGGGTCCACGGCCGCCCGGCGACCCCAACCGCTTCGAGATCCGTCCGACCGGGCCGGCCGACGACGGCGAGCGCAACGACGGCGAGCCTGGCCCGGACGAGGGCAAGGAGGGCGCCGGTCCGACCTGAGAGGTCAGCCCGGCCGCTCCACCCTGGCCACGAACGGCGCCTCCTCCTCGTCGAAGCTCGTCGTGAGGAAGGCGTCCACCATCTCGTCGGCCAGCGCCGCCGTCGTGAGGCGGAGCCCGAAGGCCAGCACGTTGGCGTCGTTCCAGCGCCGCGCCCCGGCCGCCGTGGCGGCGTCCGTGCAGAGCGCCGCCCGCACGCCGGCGACCTTGTTGGCGGCCATCGACACGCCGGTCCCCGTCGTGCAACACACGATGCCGAACTCGGCCGCGTCGTCGGCCACCGCGGTGCCCACCGCCCGGCCGGCCTCGGGCCAGTCGTCGCCCTCGGCCACCACGATCACGTCGTGGCCTTGCCCTCGCAGCCGGGCCACGAGGCCCTCGGTGAGGGAGGTGGTCTCGTCCGTGCCGAAAGCGATCCGCACCGAGGCGAACCTACCGCGGACCGCTCAGCTGAGCTCTCGGCGCACGACCTTGCCCATGGCGTTCCTCGGGAGGGCCTCGACGAAGTGCACGAGACGGGGCCGCTTGTAGGGGGCGAGCCGCTCGGCGCAGAAGGCCACGAGGTCCGCCTCCTCGCATCCGCCGTCGGCCCGCACCACCCAGGCGGTGACGGTTTCTCCCCACTCCTCCGAGGGCGTGCCGGCGACGGCCGCCTCCGCCACCCCGGGGTGCTCGAGCAGGACGTCTTCGACCTCGGCCGGGTACACGTTGTGGCCGCCACTGATCACGAGGTCGCTCCGCCGGCCGACGAGGGAGAGATACCCGTCGTCGTCAAAGGTCGCCAGGTCGCCCGTGCGGAACCAGCCGTCGGTGAAGCCCGCCGCGTCGGCCTCGGGCCGCTCCCAGTAGCCCGAGAAGACGGCCGGGCCCCGGACCAGCAGCTCGCCCGCGCCGTCCTCCCCCGGAGCGTCCAGCCGACCCTCGACGCCCGGGAGGGCGAAGCCGACGGTGCTCGGCCGGCGTTCGCCGTCGACCGGGTTCGAGTAGGTGAGGAGGGTCTCGGTCATGCCGTAGCGCTCGAGCACGGCGACGCCCGAGCGCCGACGGATCTCCTCCCAGAGGGCCGCTGGCAGCGGCGCCGACCCGGAGACGCACAGCCGCAGGCGGGCCAGTCCGTCGACGCCGGCCGCCCGGCCCAGCCGTTGGTACATCGTCGGCACCCCGAAGAAGAGCGTGGCGCGGTGGGCCGCCGCCGCGTCCAGGACGGCGGCGGCCTCGAAGCGCGGGAGGAGGACGGCGGAGGCGCCGGCGAGGAGGGTTCCGAGCAGCCCGGCGCACAGACCGTGGACGTGGAAGAGGGGCAGTGAGAGGACGAGCCGGTCGTCGGGCTCCCACCGCCAGGCGAGGGCGATCGAAGCCGAGCCGGCCACGAGGTTGGTGTGGCGGAGGACCGCCCCCTTCGGCCGCCCAGTCGTCCCCGACGTAAAGACGATCAGGGCGGCGTCGGTCGGGCTCGCCCGGTCGAGCGGCGCCCCGACGACGGCGTCCCGGCCCGCACCGGGCGCCGCGAGGCGCTCGAGGGTCGGCGTGAGCACGCTGAGCGGGCCGCCGGCCGCCGCCTGCACCGCGGCGGCCTGCTCGGGCCGCTCAAGCACGGCCACGGTCGGTCGGACGTCGCCCACGACGTGCGCCAGCTCCCGCTCGGTCCAGGCCACGTTGGCCGGCACGAGCACCCCGCCCGCCCGCAGGGCGCCGAGGGCCACGACGACGGCGTCGAGCGACGTCCCCGTGGACCAGACCAGACGATCACCGGCACCGAGGCCCGCCGCGGCCAGCCCCGCGGCCGCGGCGGCGGTGCGGGCCTCGAGCTCCCCGCCGGTGCACCAGCCCGGCGTCGTCGCCCCGAGGTCCAGGAGCGTCGGTCGCTCCGGCTCGGCCCGCCAGCCGGCCACGAGGGCCTGGGTCACGCTCCCCTGCGCCGACAGCTGCGCCGGGTCGAGGTCCTGTCCGGCCGGCAGGTGCGACGACCGGGGGGGCGGCGGCACGAGCGCATGGTAGCCAGGGGGACCCGTAACCTTGGGTGCCATGAGCCCACGTCGCGTCGCCGTCGTCCCCCACACCCATTGGGACCGTGAGTGGTACGAGCCGTACCAGACGTTCCGCCTCAACCTGGTCGAGCTCCTCGACCGCCTGATCCCCCTCCTCGAGTCGGACCCCTCCTACCAGCGCTTCCTCCTCGACGGCCAGATGGCGGTCGTGGACGACTACCTCGAGGTCCGCCCCGAGGCCGAGGCCCGCCTCCGCAACCTGGCCGCTGCCGGGCGGCTGACGATGGGTCCCTGGTACATCCTGATGGACGAGTTCCTCGTCTCCGGCGAGACGCTCGTCCGCAACCTGCAGATGGGCCTCAAGCGCGGGGCAGGCTTCAACGGGGCGATGCCCGTCGGGTACCTCCCCGACATGTTCGGCCACGTGACCCAGATGCCCCAGCTCCTGCGGCTCGCCGGCTTCGAGCACGCGGTGGTGTGGCGCGGCGTGCCGTCGACCGTCACGAGCACCGGGTTCATCTGGGAGGCGCCGGACGGCTCGAGCGTCCGGGCCGAGTACCTGCCCGTCGGCTACGGCAACGGCGCCTCGCTGCCCGACGACGCCAAGGCCCTCGTCCGCCGGGTGGCCGACCACGAGCAGGAGATCGGCCAATTCCTGATCGACGGTCTGCTCCTCATGAACGGCTCGGACCACCTCATGCCCCAGCCGTTCCTCGGTCGGGTCGTGGCCGAGGCCAACGCTCTCCAGGACAACTACGCCTTCGAGATCACCTCCCTGCCCGAGTACCTGGCCACCGTGCCCACGGCCGGCCTCCCCCGTTGGAAGGGCGAGCTCCGCTCGGGGGCGCGGGCCAACCTGCTCATGGGCGTGGCCTCCAACCGCGTCGACGTGAAGCAGGCGGCGGCCCGCACCGAGCGGGCGCTCGAGCGACGGGCCGAGCCCTACGCCGCCCTCTTCTTGGCCCCGGAGGACTGGCCGGCCCGGCTGCTCGACTTGGCCTGGCTCGGGGTGGTGCGGAACTCGGCGCACGACTCGATCTGCGCCTGCTCGGTCGAGGAGGTCATCGACGCGGTGCTGCACCGCTTCGACGAGTCCCGGGACATCGCCGAGGGCCTGGCCGACCGGGCGCTCCGGGCCCTCGCCCGCTCGCTCGTCGAGCCGGGACCGACGATCGTCAACCCGAGCGCCCGTCAGCGGAGCGGCGTCGTCGAGGTGGTGGTGACCGACGACGCCCCGCCCGGCGACGAGATCCAGGTGCTCTCCGAGCGGGTCGGGCTCCCCGGTTCGATGACCCTCGACGCCGACACGCTCCGCACGATGCTCGGCATGATCCAGGGACCGAAGATCGACAACGACGCCTGGATCCACGACGTCCGGGTCGAAGAGGACGAGACGGGCATCGACCTCACCATCAGTGTGGGCACCGAGGAGCGCACCGACGTGCCCATCGCCGAGATCAAGGGCGACCTCTACACCCGCCTCGGCGCCCGTCCCGACGTGGCGATCCGCGTGCGTCTCGACCAACCGCCGATCCGCAGGGTCGTGGCCCGCGTGGCCGACGTGCCGGGGTTCGGTTGGCAGCCGTTCCGGCCTGCCCCCCTGGCCCATCCGGTGACGGCCAGCGTGGTGGGCGACGGCCCGTCCGACCCGGCGGGATCCGTCGTGCTCAAGAACGGCCTCGTCGAGGTGGTGGTCGACGGGGCGACCGGGACCTTCAGCGTCGACGGCCTTGGCGGCTTCGGCCGCCTCGTCGACGGTGGGGACTTCGGTGACTCCTACAACTACTCACCGCCCCGCCACGACAGCCTGGTCGACACGCCGACGGCGGTCAGCGTGGCTTTCGGCGACCGGGGCCCGGTGCGGGCGAGCGCGGTCGTCACGGCCACCTACGAGTGGCCCGACCACGTCGACGCCTCGGCCAACCGCCGGGTCGGCGGCCAACCGGTCGAGGTGGTCACCCGGGTGGAGGTGCGGGCCGACGAGCGCCCGGTGCGCGTCACGACCTCGTTCGTGAACCCGAGCCGCGACCACCGCCTGCGGGCCCACCTTCCGCTGCCCACCCCGGCCGACCAGTCGGTGGCCGAGTGCGCCTTCGCCACCGTGACCCGGGGGCTTACCGCCGAGGGCCGACCCGACGAGTACGGCCTGCCGACCTTCCCGTCGCGGCGATTTGTGAGCGCAGGCGGCCTCACCGTCTGCCACGAAGGACTCCTCGAGTACGAGCTCGTCGACATCGACGACGTCGAAGGCGCACCCAGGGCGCAGACGCTGGCCCTCACGCTCCTGCGCTCGACCGGCATGCTCTCGCGCCTCGGCCTGACCTACCGGCCGTTCCCCGCCGGTCCCCTCACCCCGGTCGACGCCCTCCAGCTCGCCGGACACCGCCTGACCGCCCGCTACGCGGTGGCGGTCGGCGACGTCGACCCGTGGGCCATGGCCGACGACGTGCTCCTCCCCCTCGAGGCGGTGACGGCGACCGGGGGCGGTCCCCGCCCGGCCAGCGGGAGCGCCCTCCTCGTGGAGGGGGCCGAGGTGACCGCGGTGCGGCGGGAGGCCGGGGCCCTCGAGGTCCGCGTCTGCAACCCGACGAGCGAGCCGACCACGGTGTCCTTCGGCGAGCGGTCGGGCTGGCTGGTCGACCTGCGGGGCCGGCCCACCGAGCCGTTCTGGGGCACCTTCCCCCTACGTCCCTTCGGGATCACCACCGTCCGTCTCGGCGAGGTCTGACCCGGGCGTCCCGTCGGCCGGTCGACCGGCCACGGCCCGCTCCCCCACGCCCCGCAACTCGTCCAGCTCCTGGAGCATCTCGGCCAGACGGAGGAGCCGGCTGCGGCGTTCCGGCGCGGCGGCCGGCGAGGGCTTGGCCTCGCCCTTGCGGCGGCACCACCAGAGCTGCACCCGGCCCAGGTCTTTGAGCGTCCTCGGACGGAGCGGGCCCGAGTCGAACTCGTCGGGGGCCGCGGCCACCAGCGCCTCGTGGAAGGCGTCGGCCACGACCACGGTCCCCGGGTCGGCGATGTTGACGATCCGGCTGGCCAGGTTGACCGTCGGACCGAAGTAGTCACCCTCGCGCAGGAGCACCGAGCCGAGGGCCAGGCCGACGCGGACGTCGGAGAGCAGCTCGTCGTCGGCGTAGGCGTTGGCCAGCTCGACCCCGATCCGGGCGGCGTCCACGACCCGCTCGACCACGAACATGGCCTCGTCGCCGATCATCTTGACCACCCGGCCACCGAGGGCCGTGACGATGTCGTGGGAGAGCTCTTCGAAACGGCGGACCACCGCGGCCAGCTGCTCCTCGTCGAGGTGCTGACTGAGGACGGTGAAGCCCACCATGTCGGCGAACCCCACGGCGAGGTAGGCCGTGTCGCCCGAGAGGTCCCCCCGGACCCGCTGCAGCATTGCCCGGCGCGCCGCAGCCTGGAAGTGCCGGCGCCAGACGAAGGCCAGGAGCTCGGCCAGCTTCGGGAGGGCTTCGTCGGCGACGCTCGTAAAGGCATCGGCGGCGAGGACGTCGTCGACGTCGCGGAGCGACCGCAGGGAGCTCACCTCGGTCTCGGCGATCCGGGCCATCGACGAACCGATGACCCGGGCCAGCTGGAACGCCACGTCCAGGTCGGTCACACCGAGCCGCACGAGCTCCAGGAACATGTGGGCGGCCTCGATGTCGAGGTCGGTGTACACGAGGGCGTCACCGGCCACGTCGGAGAACCCGAGGGCCCGCCAGAGCCGGCGGAGGAGCTCGAGCGGGAGCCCGGTCCGCTCGGCCACGTCGGACTGCGTGTAACGGCGTGGGGCGGGGAGGAGGAGGGTGTCCACGGCGAGCAGGTCGAGGACGTCCTCCTCGGCTGCCTGGTCGATCTCCTCGTCGGTGGCCCCGGCCCGGCGGAGCCGGCTGCGCACCCGGGCGAGGGCCGCCGCCTCCTCGTCGTCGCTGACCGGGGCAGCCGCCGCGGCCTCGCCCGGTCGGGGTTCGGCGGGCACGGTCGTGCTCAGCGCGGCAACCCGCGCAGCATGACCCGGTCCCACTCGACGCGGGCCGGCCGTTGCATCAGCGCCAGCAGAGCGTCCTCGGGTGAACGTTCGCCGGCCACGATGGCCGCCACCTGCTCGGCGATCGGCATCTCCACGCCGTGGGCCCGTGCCAGCCCCACGAGCGGCTGGCTGGTCTTCACCCCCTCGGCGACCATCTGCATGCTCGAGACCACCTCGTCGAGCGATCGGCCCCGACCGAGCTCGAAGCCCACGGTGCGGTTGCGGCTGCGGGCGCTGGTGCACGTGGCCACCAGGTCGCCCACGCCAGCCAGACCCCCGAACGTGAGCGTGTGCCCCCCGAGCGCGATGCCGAGCCGGCCGAGCTCGGCCAGGCCCCTCGTGATCAAGGCCGCCCTGGTGTTCTCCCCGAAGCCGAGCCCGTCGGCGATCCCGGCGGCGATGGCCATCACGTTCTTGGTCGCCCCGGCGATCTCGCACCCCACCACGTCGGTCGCCGTGTAGACGCGGAACGTGGCGGTGTGCAGGTGGCGCTGCACCATGGCCGCCAGCTCCTCGTCGTCGAGGGCGACCACGCTGGCGGCCGGCTGACCCTCGGCTACCTCGCGCGCCAGGTTCGGACCGGTCAGCACCCCGGCCGGGGTGCCCGGCGACTCCTCCCGCACGATCTCGGACATCCGGCGGAACGTCCCGCCCTCCACCCCCTTGGCCAGGCTGACGACGGGGGTCGTCCGTCCGAGGTGCGGCACCACGTCGCGGAGGACCTCGCGGAACCCGTGCGAAGGCACGGCCATGAGCACGAGCTCGGCCCCCGCCACCGCCTCGGCGAGGTCCGAGGTGGCGACCAGGGCGTCGGGCAACCGGACGCCCGGCAGGTAGACGGCGTTCTCGTGCTCGGTCCTGATCGCCTCGGACAGCTCCGGCGAACGGGCCCACAGGACGGTGGCCGTGCGCGGGGCCAGGAGCGAGGCGACCGTGGTGCCCCACGAGCCCGCCCCGACCACCGCCACCTTGCCTTTCGCCACGTCGTCAGCCTACGACGGCGCAACCGGACGGCCCCGGCCGGGGGGCGGGCCGGAGCAGCCCGCCCGTACACTGACCCGATGATCGTCGGCCCGGCCGGGCGGTCGACCGGCGTCGCACCGGCGCCCCTCCTCCTCGGGCAGGCGGCCGTCCTCGTGCCCGTGAAGGCCTTCGCCGTGGCCAAGCGGCGCCTCGGCCGGGCACTCTCCGACGACGAGCGCCGGGCGCTCGTCCGCCGGCTGGCCGAGGGGGTCCTCGCCGCCGCCGCCCCGCTCGCCGCCGCCGTGGTCTGCGACGACACCGAGGTGGCCGACTGGGCCCGTGGACAGCGGGCGCTCGTCGTCTGGGAGCCGGGTCGGGGCCTGAACGGGGCAGTGGAGGCGGGGGTGGGCCGGCTGGCTGCCATGGGTGTGGAGCACGTGACCGTGGCCCACGGGGACCTGCCCCGCCCGTCGGGCCTCGGCCGCCTCGAGCCGTTCGACGGCGTGACCCTCGTCCCCGACCGGCACGGCAACGGCACGAATGTCGTCCGCGTGCCGGCTCACTCCGGCTTCCGCTTCTCCTACGGCCCGGGCTCCTTCGCCCGCCACCTGGCCGAGGGGGCGAGACTCGGTCTCCCCACCCGGGTGCTCGACCTGGCGGGCCTCAGCCTCGACGTCGACGTGCCCGGCGACCTCGAGTGGGCGTGACCGACCAGTCCCCCGACGACCACCGCCTCCCGGTCATGGACCTCCCCGACCAACGCGAGGTGACGCGTGACCTGCCGCTGCCTCCCCGCGTGGCGCTCGGCGAGTGCCTCCATCACGTGGGGGACCGGTAGGGATCTTTCCCGCCCACCGGAGACGCAGAAGCGGGGACCCGAAGGTCCCCGCTTCACGTGCCTCCGCCCGTCCCTAGGGGACCGGGCGCAGCAGGTTCAACCGCCGTTCGCCGCGGCCTTCTTGGCCGGAGCCCGACGCTTGGCCGGAGCCCGACGCTTGGCCGTCTTGCGAGCCGGAGCCCGCTTCTTGGCGGCCTTCTTGGCCGGAGCCCGACGCTTGGCCG